>Ga0316189_10000493_pt1 | contig 39350 bp, 36 predicted proteins | sample LowCovwburrow_MG_FD_204930 | JGI IMG/M metagenome (GOLD analysis project Ga0316189, IMG submission 204930) | Coastal sediment microbial communities from Maine, United States - Lowes Cove worm burrow | ecosystem: Environmental > Aquatic > Marine > Coastal > Sediment | place: USA: Maine...
ATTAACGCTTTAAAGATTTATATAATGCTTCTACTTGTTTTGCAATTGCTTTCCAATCAAATATGTCTTCAACTCTTTTTCTTCCATTCAAGGCCATTGTATATCTTAGGCTATCGTCTTTTACCAACTTATTTATGCCATTGGCTAAATCTCTTGAAAACTTATCAGGATCAACCGGTTCAAAGGGTGCCATATCTTGTTGTTCTAAGGGAATCAATAAACCAGTTTCACCTTCAACAACAACTTCTTTAATTCCACCTACTGCACTAGCCACAACGGCAGTTTTACATGCCATTGCTTCAATATTAATTATTCCAAAGGGTTCATAAATTGAAGGACAACAAAACACATCTGCATGTGAATATAATTGAATTACTTGTTTTTTATCAAGCATCTTATCAATCCAAATAACATTATCCCTTGATTGTTTCACATTATTAACACTTACTTCCATTTCTTTTGCAATCTCGGGTGTGTCAGGTGCACCGGCACATAAAACTATTTGCGTATCTGGATCTATATATTTAATGGCGTTAACTAAATGTATGATACCTTTCTGTCTGGTAATGCGTCCTACAAAAAGAACGTATGGCTTTAATTTATCTATGCCATATTCTTCTAAGGTATCTGTTTGCTTGGTAACTACATATTCTTGAAGGTCAATTCCATTATAGATTACTTCTATTTTATCTTCATCAACATCAAAATATTTTAAAACATCTTCTTTGGTTTCTTTTGATACGGCAATGATTGCATCCGCCATTTCTATCGCCGTTTTTTCCACCCATGAAGAGGCGTCATAACCCCTACCCAACTGTTCTCTTTTCCAAGGTCGCAATGGTTCTAATGAATGTGTAGTAATAACCAACGGTATTCCATAGCATAATTTTGCAACTATACCAGCAAAATGAGCATACCAAGTGTGACAATGTACTAGGTCTGCATCAATTTCGCCTGCATTCATTTGAATACCGGTACTTAAGGTTTTTAACACAGCCTTCAACTTGTCATTTGTATTATCAAAAACAGGATTTTCAAATGGAAATCCCTTAACATTTAAATTTTCGCTATTTTCGTCTTGATTTCCAAAACATCTAACATCAATTTCCATTAATTTTGATAACTCGGATGCTAAATATTCAACATGAACTCCTGCGCCACCATAAACATATGGCGGATACTCCCTTGTGAAAAACAATGCTTTCATTTATATTTTTTTGAAAGTTGATAAATTGATTTTTATTAAATAAAGTCCATTTAAGGAGATATGCTTGTAATTTAATAAATTATAACGAAAATAAAACTTGGACAAGTCATTATTTTATTAATAAAGAAACTATAACGTTTTAGTAATTTTGACAACATTATTCCGACAGTTAAATTGAAAAACTCATAAATATCACCGCTATGAAAAAAACTGCTTTACTTTTAAATATTGTATTATTTGTTAGTTGTAACAGCTCAGCTCAAAAAAAAGAAAACAAGGACTATAAAATAACCAAAACTGAAAGTGAATGGAAGGCCCAATTAAGTGACATTTCTTTTTATGTTTTGCGCAAATCCGGAACTGAACCTGCATTTTCTAGTCCGTTGAATAAAAATTATGAAGACGGTATTTATATCTGTGCGGGCTGTGACACTCCTCTGTTTGAAGGTAGATACAAATATGATTCAGGCTCTGGTTGGCCAAGTTTTGACCGAGAAATAGAAGGCAATGTTGCTTTTGGAACTGATCGAAAATTGGGCTATTCTAGAAATGAAGAACATTGTGCGACGTGTGGAGGGCATTTGGGCCATGTATTTGACGATGGTCCAAGGCAAACGACAGGGAAAAGACATTGCATTAATGGGGCCGCTCTAAAATTCATACCTAAAGAAAACAATTAAGCTGAAGACAATAAAACTATTTTCTGCTCTAAAATTGGTTTTTTCAACATCAAAATTAAATATTTATAGAAATTATTTAGCTGATTCTTTGTTCTATATAATTTTACATTTAAAATGATTAACTTAGATTCATGCAAAATTCTTATATATCCAGTTGCATTAAGCAATTTGAATATTACAAACTTTTGGGAGAGAAAACCTTTGATCAAATCTCAAAGGACGATATTCATTGGCGTTTTAATGATAATAGCAACAGTATTGCTATAATCGTTAGGCATTTAGTTGGCAATATGCTTTCACGTTGGACAAATTTTATATCCGAGGATGGAGAAAAATCATGGAGAACACGTGATTTAGAATTTGTTGATAATTATACCTCCAAAGATGAAATGCTTTCCTCTTGGCAGAAGGGATGGAAATGTTTGTTTGACGCCATTTTATCTCTAGAAACAAGTGAATTAGAAAACATTATCTTCACTCGCAATCAAGGCCATACCATTACCGAAGCTATTAATAGACAATTGGCTCATTATTCTTACCACGTTGGACAAATTGTGTTTTTGGGTAAAATGATTAAAGGAGCAAACTGGAATTCACTGTCAATACCCAAAGGACAATCAACTTCTTATAATACAGAAAAATTTGCTAAAAAAAAGGGTAAAAGACATTTTACCGAAGACCTTTAATATTACAGTTAGGTTTTGTAAATTCGTAGCTTCAAATTAAGATATAAAATTATTCAAATGAGTAAATACGATATTATTGTTCTCGGTAGTGGCCCAGGTGGTTACGTAACTGCAATTAGAGCTTCTCAATTAGGATTTAAAACGGCTATTGTTGAAAAAGAAAATCTTGGAGGTGTTTGCCTAAACTGGGGATGTATTCCAACAAAAGCACTTTTAAAATCGGCACAAGTATTTGAATACTTAAAACATGCAGATGATTACGGATTAACCGTTAAAAATGTTGATAAGGATTTTGACGCCGTGGTACAAAGAAGTCGAAATGTTGCTGATGGGATGAGCAAGGGAGTTCAGTTTTTGATGAAAAAGAATAAAATTGATGTCATAAATGGTTTTGGAAAAGTAAAGGCTGGAAAAAAGATTGCTGTTACTGCTGAAGACGACTCAACTACCGATTATCAAGCAGATCATATTATTATTGCAACTGGAGCTCGTTCAAGAGCACTATCCAGCTTGCCCCAAGATGGTAAAAAAGTAATTGGTTATCGTGAAGCTATGACTTTAGCCAAACAACCGAAGAAAATGATTGTTGTTGGTTCTGGTGCTATTGGAGTTGAGTTTGCATATTTCTACAACTCAATGGGGACAGAAGTAACTATAGTAGAATTCTTGCCAAATGTTGTACCTGTTGAAGATGAAGATGTTTCAAAACAATTAGCACGTTCTTTCAAGAAAAGTGGCATAAAAATTATGACATCTGCTGAAGTAACTAAAGTCGACACTTCTGGTAAAGGAGTTGTAGCTACTGTAAAAACGACTAAAGGCGAGGAAATACTTGAGGCAGATATTGTTCTATCCGCAGTAGGGATTAAAACAAATATTGAGAATATTGGTTTAGAAGATGTAGGCATAGTGGTTGATCGAGATAAAATTATCGTTAATGATTACTACCAAACAAATATACCTGGCTATTATGCAATTGGTGATGTGACTCCTGGACAAGCATTAGCGCATGTTGCTTCCGCTGAAGGTATTTTGTGTGTTGAAAAAATTGCAGGACAACACGTTGAAGCTTTGGACTACGGAAACATTCCAGGTTGTACTTATTGCTCTCCTGAAATAGCAAGCGTTGGCTTAACGGAAAAACAAGCAAAAGATAAAGGTATTGATATAAAAGTAGGGAAGTTTCCTTTCTCTGCATCAGGTAAAGCAAGCGCCGGTGGAAACAAAGATGGATTTGTAAAGGTGATTTTTGATGCAAAATATGGTGAATGGTTAGGTTGTCATATGATTGGTGCTGGGGTTACCGATATGATTGCGGAAGCAGTTTTAGGTCGTAAACTTGAAACTACAGGTCATGAAGTTTTAAAGACAGTTCATCCTCATCCAACGATGAGTGAAGCTGTTATGGAAGCGGTTGCCGATGCTTATGATGAAGTTATACATATTTAATAGAATCAATTATAAACAAAAAAGCCACTCAACTGAGTGGCTTTTTTGTACTTCAAAATTTTGATATATTTTAATCATTCTCCCATAGCAGCAGTAACCGCCGCAGACAATCGTTTATAAGTACCATTTTGTAATCGATCTCTAATTGCTGAAAACGCATTCAATGTTTCTTCAACATCTTGTAAAGTATGTGTTGCAGTAGGAATCATTCTTAACAGTATAATCCCTTTAGGCACAACTGGATAAACTACAATGGAACAGAAAATACCATAATTCTCTCTTAAATCACGGACTAAAGCCATTGCTTCAGGAATACTTCCTTTTAAAAACACAGGTGTAACACAGCTTTGTGTTGTACCAATGTCAAAGCCTCGTTCTTTAAGTCCAGATTGCAATGCATCAACAATTTTCCAAAGATTTTGTTTAAGTTCCGGCATTGTACGTAGCATATCCAATCGTTTCAACGCACCAACAACCAATTGCATTTGCAATGATTTAGCAAACATTTGCGAACGCAAATTATATTTTAAGTAATCAATAATTTCTTTATCGGCAGCAATAAAAGCTCCTGTACCAGCCATAGATTTTGCAAATGTTGCAAAATATACATCAATATCATCCTGAACACCTTGCTCCTCACCCGCACCTGCACCAGTTTTACCTAAAGTTCCAAAACCGTGAGCATCATCAACTAAAAATCTAAAGTTATATTTCTTTTTAAGGGCTGCAATCTCTTTAAGTCTACCCTGTTCACCACGCATTCCAAAAACACCTTCAGAAATAACCAAAATGCCACCTCCGGTTTGCTCGGCCATTTTTGCTGCTCTATCAAGGTTTTTCTCTAAACTTTCTACATCATTATGTCTATAGGTAAATCGCTTGCCCATATGCAAACGTACACCATCTATAATGCAGGCATGAGCATCAACATCATAAACAATAATATCGTTTTTAGATACCAAAGCATCAATGGTCGATACCATACCTTGGTAGCCAAAATTCAATAAATAAGCAGATTCCTTTTTAACAAATGCAGCGAGTTCTTCCTGCAATTGTTCATGCAAAGAAGTATGACCAGACATCATTCTAGCCCCCATTGGATAAGCAGATCCATATGCTGCTCCAGCTTCAGCGTCAACTTTTCGGACCTCAGGATGATTTGCAAGACCCAAATAGTCATTAATACTCCAAGTAATTACATCTTTTCCCTGAAACTTCATTCTATTTGAAATTTGTCCTTCCAACTTTGGAAAAACAAAATATCCCTCTGCCTGAGACGCCCATTTCCCTAATGGTCCCTTGTCCTTATAAATCTTTTCAAATAAATCCCTCATTAAGCTATTAGTCTTAGTTAGTTCCTGCAAAATTATGCATTTTAATCGTTTTTACATAATTATTTTATACAACAACTGTTTATAAAATTTTGGTCATAAAAAAACCTGTAACATCTATAAAATAAAATGTTACAGGTTTATATTTTTAGTATTTGAAACTAATCCAAATACTGTATTTTTTTAATTGAAGCTTCATTTTTACTATCAAAGAAACCTTGCTCTTCCATCCATTTGTCGCTATATATTTTACTCATATATCGAGAACCATGATCTGGGAAAATCACAACAATTTTATCTCCTTTTTTAAACTCACCAACTTCATTCAATTGCTTAATAGCTTGAAATGCTGCTCCACTGGTATATCCAACAAATAAGCCTTCCGATCTAGAAATTTCCCTTGCTGTATGGGCACTTTCTTCATCTGTTACCTTAATAAATTCATCGATAAGGTCAAAATCCGTTGCCGTAGGTATCAAATTTTTACCCAAACCTTCAATTCTGTACGGATAAATTTCATTAGCATCAAACTCTCTAGTTTCATGATATTTCTTCAAAACAGAACCAAAAGCATCAACACCAATAACTTTAATTTTTGGGTTTTTCTCTTTTAGGTATTTTGCAGTTCCCGAAATTGTACCACCAGTACCACTACAAGCCACTAAATGTGTAATCTCACCACTGGTTTGCGACCAAATTTCAGGTCCAGTGCCATTATAATGAGCTTCAATATTCAGCTCATTAAAATACTGGTTAATATAAACCGATCCTTTTATCTCTTCGTGAAGGCGTTTGGCAACTTGATAATAAGACCTTGAATCATCTGCACTAACATGAGCTGGACAAACATAAACCTTGGCACCCATTGTTTTGAGCATATCTATCTTATCTGCCGATGATTTAGAGCTTACGGCCAAAACGCATTCATAACCCTTAATAATACTTACCATAGCTAAACTAAAACCAGTATTACCAGAGGTAGTTTCAATAATAGTATCACCAGGCGTTAGTATGCCTTTACGCTCTGCTTCTTCAATGATATATAATGCTATCCTGTCCTTAGTGGAGTGACCTGGGTTAAAGGCTTCTACTTTGGCTAAGTATTCTCCTTTAAATCCTGAAGCTATTTTATTAAGTTTGATAAGTGGAGTCTTTCCTATAAGATCCAAAACATTATCAAATACATTTTTGTTTTGTTTCATAAACGTAAAATGAGTTACTAATATATTAAATGTAACCAAACTTGGCAAAAATAAGTGTTTTTTTTTAATTAGGCGGTAATCCCTTCTAAATCTAATAAAAAAGCATATTCCAGCGCGTCCTCCTTTAATGCCTCAAAACGTCCTGAAGCTCCGCCATGACCTGCTTCCATATTAGTTTGTAAGAGCAATTTTTTATTATTAGTCTTATATTCCCGAAGCTTAGCTACCCATTTTGCCGGTTCCCAATATTGCACTTGGGAATCATGCAAGCCAGCAGTAACAAGCATATTTGGATAGGCTTTAGTGCTCACATTATCATAAGGAGAATAGGTCTTCATATAATTATAGTACGCTTTATTGTTTGGATTGCCCCATTCATCATATTCCCCAGTTGTTAAAGGAATACTATCATCTAGCATTGTTGTTATTACATCTACAAAAGGAACCTGTGCAACAATACCATTATATAAATATGGTGCCATATTAACAATAGCTCCCATTAGAAGCCCTCCTGCACTACCACCCATTGCATAATGATGCTCTGGTGACGTATACCCTTTCTTTATTAAAAACTTTGAACAATCTATGAAATCTGTAAATGTGTTCTTTTTATTTAATAACTTTCCTTTATCATACCAAGGTCTGCCTAAGTATTCTCCACCCCTTATATGCGCAATTGCAAATATAAAACCACGATCCAAAAGACTTAATCTTACAGTTGAAAAATTGGGGTCGATTGTTGCTCCATAGGAACCATAAGCATAGAGCAATAGTGGCGTTTCTTTACTTTTAATGGTGTTTTTATGTTTTACCAATGATATTGGTATTTTGGTGCCATCGTCTGCAATCGCCCAAATACGCTCCGAAATATAATTCTTCTTATCAAAATCCCCCCCTAGTACTTGTTGCTCTTTTTTGACTGTTTTGGTCTTATTAACCATATCAAAATCAATAACAGCAGTTGGTGTAGTTAAAGTATTGTAGCCATAGCGTAGGATAGTCGTATCAAATTCAACATTTATGCCTGTATAAGTTGTATAAGTCTCATTATCAAATGGTAAATAATACTCTTTTGAATTGTCCCAACGTCTAATTCTAATTTCATTTAAACCATTGCGCCTCTCACTAACTACTAGAAATTCTTTAAAAATGTCAATATCTTCAATTAATACATCATTTCTATGTTTTATAAGCTCTTGCCAATGTTCTTTCCCTGTTGCATTTTCATAAGTTTTCATTACTTTAAAATTAATGGCATCATCAATATTTGTAACAATATAAAATGAGCCATCATAATGACTGATGCTATACTCAAGGCCATTAATTCTTGGCTGAAATACTTTAAAATCGCCACTTGGTTCATTCGCATCAAGTATTTGATATTCTGTAGTGAGTGTACTATAGCTTGCTATTACAATATATTTTCTAGATTTTGTTTTATATACTTTGGCTGCAAATACATCATCTTTTTCTTCAAATACAAGTTCGTCGTTTTTTACTGATGTTTTTAATATATGCCTATATATTTTATTGGAACGTAAGGTTTGTTCATCTTTAGATGTGTAGAACAAGGTTTTGCTATCATTTGCCCAGGATGAACCACCAGTAGTGTTTTTAATTTTGTCCTTATAAAGTTTTCCTGAAATTAAATCTTTAACATTTATAGTATATTGGCGCCTACCCAAGATATCTACTCCAAAGGCCACCTTTTTATTATCTGGGCTTATGCTAATACCTGTTAACTTGAAGTAACTATGTGTTTTCGCCATTTCATTGCAGTCAAACAATAATTCGTCCTTGGCTTCTAAGGATTCCTTGCGACGTATATATATAGGATAATCTTTTCCTGTTTCAAATTTGACTATATACCAATACCCATTGTATTTATAAGGAACCGATTGATCATCTTCTTTTATGCGAGATCTCATTTCATCATACAGCCTTTCCTGAAAATGTTTTGTATGGGACATCATAGCATCACAATAGATATTCTCTTGCTCCAAATAATCGATGACATCAGGATTCTCTCTATCGTTTAGCCAGAAATAATTATCGATTCTGGTATGCCCATGGATTTCAAACTTTTTCCGGATGATATTTGCTTTAGGCCACATAATATTTTTACTCATTGGTATTCAAATTGAAGCGTAAAAATAATCCTAATTATTCAAATAATTAAAGGGGTTATGTTAATCATTTATTAATGAAGATTTGTAATGAATGCATATCTTTGTATCACAAATTATAAATGCATTTAAAATGTTTGGAGATTTAAAGGGAATGATGGGGAAACTAAAAGAAGCCCAAGCCAAAGTTGAAGCGACAAAAAAACGATTGGATACCGTGCTTATTGATGAGCAAAGTAGTGACGGTCTAATACAAGTTACAATTACAGCCAACAGAACTATAAAATCGATCGCAGTAGACGACTCATTGCTTAACGATAAAGAACAATTGGAAGATTATTTAATATTGACTATAAATAAGGCCATTGAACGCGCTACTGCAATTAAGGAAACTGAGTTAGCTGCGGTTGCTAAAGAAGGTATGCCAAATATTCCTGGGATGGATATGTTTAAATAGCATCAGTTACTTTCAGTCTATAATTTATATTAAGTTTTTTCCGTCCCCACTTTCTAGCAGCCTTTACATCTTTTCCCATATAAATATCTATTCGCTTTGTCCAGCGTCTGTTCATTTTATCTTTTACTAAATAAACACCTTCCAATCCCTCAATAGTTACCAACGTATTGTGCTTTAAACCTATAGCAAGTAAATCTCTAGAAACAGCTATGCATTTCATGCTAGGTTTTAAAGTGTCTCCAAAAGCTGTTATGTTAGGCTCTGAATTTGTTTGATAGGCCAAAGAATTATATGCAGTTGCAGTAACTTCTATGGATCGCCACACATGCTTTTTGCTGTCTCTTTGACAACCAAAAATTAAACTAATCAAACACAGGATGTAAAAACCATTTCGCATAAACTATTATTACAGTTTATTTCAAGATACAAATTTTAACGCTTTTGAAATTTTTATAGATTATAATTTTACTCTGAAACAATCCCAACGATTCGCAAAGGGGCCCCACTTCCACCTTTTATTTTCATAGGTAATGCTATAATTTCAAAATTATGCAATGGTAATTTATCCAGATTTGTTAGGTTTTCAAAAGCAGGAATATTTTGAGAAAGCAAGATTACATGACTTTTAAAATATTCTGATTGGCCATAATCGATACTTGGAGTATCAATTCCAATGGCATTAATATTTCTATTTTTAACCAACCATTGTGCCGCGTCGGGTGAAAGTCCAGGGAAATGCAATTGCTTAACGGCATGTTCTCCACGCTCATCAGTTCCTAAATATTTTATTTTGTCTGGATAATATTTTGAAAATCCTGTTTGCAACAAAACAATACTACCATAAGGAATTTCCATGCCCATCTTTACTTCCCAATCAATAAAATCGTTGATTCTTATCAAATAATCAGCATTTTCAAGCGCAATTGAGGAAACATCAATTTTAATGGCATTCCCCATTAACTTTTCAAGTGGTATTTCTTCAACCGATTGCCCACCTTTAGCAAAATGAATTGGAGCATCTATATGTGTTCCGCCATGCTCAGCCGTAGAGAAATTGTTAGCCGTATAATAGAACCCTTTATCCGTTTGCCCCTCAAAGACAGTATCTAATTGAAATTCTTTGGCAGTCACCCAATATATAGTCTCATCAGAATACTCATGGGACAAATCTACTAAAGTCCTTTTAGTGTCATGTTTTTTTTTAGAATCCATTACTGCTTCTGATTTTTTATATGTTGTATCACAAGAAGTATATAAACCAATAGCAAATAAAGCAGTATAAATCGAAATTTTCATTGTTGAATATTTAATCTGTTTTATGGACTTCCAATTCAATTTCTATCATAAATTCTGGTAATGCCAATTCTTTTACACCAAGCCAAGAACCAGTTGGAAAATGCTTTGTGTAAATTGAATTTCGGTAAGCAGCATACTCAAGAAACAATGGCATATTTGTCGTGAAAATATTTTCAACCACAACGTCGTCAAAAGTGCATCCAAAATGTTTTAATATCTTATCCAAATCTGAATAACAATTTTTCATTTGTTGTTCAAAATCATCGACTGCAGTTGGATTACCATTATTGTCCATACTAACAGCGCCAGAAACTTTAATATCATTACCAATTTTCACAGCATGTGAATAGCCATAAGCTTTCTCAACTTCAGGTCTGAGTAAAAAATAATCTGGTTTTTCGTTATGTACTGCTTCATATCCAGTTTTATGTTCTTCATGCTTACAGCTATTAACTACAAACGTTAATGAACAAAACATTGTCAATAGTGCTATTTTGTTTAAAAGCTTGGTTGATGTCTTCATTGTATGAAATTTTGGTAAGTTATAATCTCAATTTATTAATTTATCACGAGGTCATTTTATGCAATGGTTCAAGTTAATAAAAAGTCAACAGATAATTTTAAAGCATAAACACTTTTATAATCAAAAAAAAACCTCCAACTAATTTAATGTAATTCTTTTATTGAATAGGAATATAAAAATCAACAAAACAAATTTTTTCTGGATGTTCATTGAAATCATTGTGATATATTTCAAATGGTTCCCTTCCTGCTTTTTTGTATCCCTTTTCATTCATCCAAAGAAACAATCCTGTCCATGATTTTTCAAATTCGGTGACGCCAATTTGGAAACTCCCCACTATAAATTTGCCTTCTTCAATATTAGATGCTCCAATTTCTCCATCAATTACAATTGATTCTGGCAGTAAAACGCAAGCACTCATTCTTACTTTGTGAGGCTCAGTTATCTTAAAGCTATCATGATAAATGGTAGCCATTTTTGTTTCTTTATCCTCAAATAGCCCCTTAGGAATGGCCCATTTCATTAATTTATCAAAGGCACTACCTAAATTTTGGGATCCAATACACGTAATATATGCTACTTCTTTTTTTGATAAAACTTTGATTTCAATTTTTGCATTCATGTCTATCCATTTTTTTAGATTAGTAATGTTGCAAATGTACTTGTCATAGTTTGGATACTCTTGACCATTCTTGCTTTTGAGTTGACTTATCTTGCTAAATTTATTAGGGTTTTGTTTTCTAAACTCGGTTGGACTTACGCCATAAAACTTCTTAAATGCCCTCGTTAGCGATGAGTTATCCTTAAATCCGTATTGTAATGAGAGTTCGGTAATGCTATGATTTCGTTTATGAATCAATCCTGTAGCAACTTTTTCAATTCTTAGACGAGTTACGTAAGCGTTTAAGGTCTCACCAGTTGAAATTTTAAATATTCTATGGAAATGATAGGGTGAGAAATAGGCTGTTTTAGAAACAATGTCCAGTGACAAATCAGAATCTAGATTATCAACAATATAATGAAATACTCTATTGATTCTGCCCTGATAATTTGCTTGAATTTGGTCTCCTGACATTGTAATTAGTTAGAATTACATTCCCTGGAGAGCCGACAACAATTTATCATGCATAACATTGGTATAATCCAAATGCGTCACCATTCGTAATTTACCCCCTCCCATTCCGATGATGTATATGTCCTTTTCTGCCAATAACTGTACAAAAGCATTTTCATCAATACCAGAATCGAGTTCAAAAATGACAATATTAGTTTCAATGGGTTCTACAGTTTTAATTATTGATAATTTGCTCAATTCCCCACCTATTTCTTTAGCTCGGACATGGTCCTCCAATAATCTTTCAATATTATTATCCAAGGCATACAATCCAGCAGCCGCCAAATAGCCAACTTGACGCATGTTACCACCAAAAACCTTTCTAATTCTAATAGATTGTTCCATAATGCCTTCATCTCCTACCAATACTGAGCCAATTGGGCAACCCAGTCCTTTACTTAGGCATACAGAAATGGTATCAAATAATTTTCCGTAAGCCTTAGTATCTTCATTTTTAGCTACTAAAGCATTCCAGATACGAGCACCGTCCAAATGAAATCCTAAGTTATGATCATTACAAACACTTCTTATTTTTTTAATTTCTTCAAAATCCCAGCAGGCACCGCCACCTTTGTTAGTTGTGTTTTCAATTTCTACCAAACTCGTCTGGCTATAATAAAAGGCATTCGGATTAATAGCTTCGTTAACTTGATCAGCGGTAAACATCCCACGATTTCCATCTAATAAATTACAAGATACCCCACTATTAAAAGAGACTCCTCCTGCTTCATAATTATAAATGTGAGCATATTTATCGCATATCACTTGCTCTCCAGGTTGAGTATGCAATTTAATGGCCGTCTGATTAGCCATACTTCCAGATGGGAAGAATAGTGCCTTTGATTTACCAAACATATCTGCAATGCGCTCCTCAAGAGCATTCACCGTTGGGTCTTCTCTAAAAACATCGTCACCTACTTCTGCATTCATCATAGCATCAAGCATGTCTTGATTTGGTTTGGTAACCGTATCGCTTCTTAAATCTATAATCATCTTATTAATAGTTTGTTGTGTAGGTACACATATCAGTTCCAATTGGTGAACCATCTGGTATTTTAGGTGATGCCAGAACTTTAAATTTCTCTGGATTAGCCTTAAATTGCCTAATAATTAATCGATATTGATTTGCATATTTTAGGGTACTATTTTTATCGGTTACAAGCTCTGAAATTGTATTTATTGCATCATTAGCCATTGCATTAACTTGAAAAAATGCTTTATCATTTATTGCTAAGTTCATGATATGTTTTAAAACATTAACATTCACCATTTGTTGAACCTCGCTTAAATATCCGTCTTTATGGTTATTAATAAAGGTTGCATCAATTAAGGTTTGTAACACTTCGTCTAAACTTAATTGATTATTGTCCAATCCCTTTTGCTGTAGTAACCGGTTAGCCCTTTCTGGGTGCAACAATAGGCCCAATGTCATATCGCTAGCTGTTGAAGCTACACTTAAGGCATCAAATTCGACACCCGTTTTTCCTTTAAAGGATTCCCGTGTTCTTCCATAAGAAAAAGCTCGTGGCGGGAATAAATTCAACTTAGATTTTGGTATTGCCAAGGTATTAACATCCAAAGTTTTTAAAATTGAGTTCAAAGCTTGTTTCTGACTATTTACATCTATGGTTTTAGTAGTGAACTGGCCATCTCCTTTTACGGCATAATTATAATCCAAACCTCCAACCACTTTAGAGGCCGCTTCTACTTGAAAACGGTGAAAGAAATATAGGGGTACAAAAACATCTTCTAGAACAGAATACGGCTCATTTGTGCGGATATTATCGACTGAGAAATTTGAAATAGCCTTAGCCCTTACTGCTAATATATTATCCAATTCTTGAGCGGCATTTTTTCCATTATCCCATAAATGCGCCAAGGCATGAGCTCCCCCTTTTGGTCGTGCGTCACTATCAGAGATAAAACGTAAGCCATCATTCTTAGCTTTGTCCAGTATTTTATTTAGTTCTTGCCTTTCATTTGCGTTTTTATCAAATTCAGAATAACTATATGCCACAGTCACTTTATCCCAGTTTCCAATTCCAACTGCATAAGCATTGCTTAAATTTACTTCCCCATTCGTTAAACTAACTTTTGGGTGTGGATAATCCATAACTGAAGCTCGCCCATTTGTACTTGCTGCAAAATTGTGGGCAAATCCAATAGTATGACCAACTTCATGTGCACCAAGTTGGCGTATTCTTGCTAAAGCCATATCCAACATTGGTTGATAATTATCGTCACGCTCCGCAAAAGGTTTATTCAGTAACGCTTGAGCAATTAAAAAATCTTGACGAATTCTTAAACTACCCAAACTTACGTGTCCTTTAATAATTTCACCTGTCCTCGGGTCAACTACACTGTTGCCATAACTCCACCCTCTTGTTGATCTATGCACCCATTGAATCACATTATACCTGCAATCTAAAGGATCGACATCCGCTGGTAACATTTTAACCTGAAAAGCATTTTTAAAACCTGCAGACTCATAGGCTTGATTCCACCAACGTGCACCATCCAAAAGTGCAGAGCGAATTGGCTCTGGCGTGCCATTATCCAAATAATAAACAATAGCTTCCTTTGCTTCACTCATTGCTGCTTCAGGATTTTTTTTCTCCAATCGGTGTCGAAGTATAAATCGCTTCCTTATTTGTTCTTGAACTGGCGTGGCATAATCCATATAAGACATTGAAATGGCCCCACTACGTACATCAAATTCTCGTGGTTTATATTTATTATCAGGAAGCTCAATAAACGAGTGATGCTGTGTAACAGTTACTAGAGAAGACGTTGGTGTCACAGTTTTTAAATTTTTACCAGTAGCCTCTCCCGTAAAAGTAAGTAATACGTCGAACTCAACATTTTTAGGAAATGCCTTAGTACGCTCCATATTTAAAGCACTTTTACTCATGTCAAGATTATATGAGCCCTCTTTAATACGCATTAATTTATTAGCTACACCATGAATATCTTGCATTAAAAAGGGTGTAATGTCAACAACATAACTATTCTCCTTGGTCTCTTCAATTTTAAAACCGAATAACACAGACTTAGCAAAGGCCTGCTCAATACTTTGTTTCTCTAAAGCATTGTCTGTAATCGCTCTATAATTTTGATTTGGTTGAATTAACAATAATTTATTTCCGGCTTTTATAAATTTGACAACCCGGTCACTTCCCAACTGACCTCTATCTAGACCAATATCATTAGAACCCACGCCACTGGATAAAGCGTTAACATACAAAAACTCTTGATTGAGGTCTTTTACTTCAAGAAATAATTTATCTTGTGCTTCTTCGTAAAAGAAGTTAAAATAACCTTTATAATGCTCTAATTTCTTGTCACTTAAAGACTGAGAAAATCCAATTGCAAAACATAAAATTAAAACGAGGCTAGTTGTGATTTTTTTCATTAATTATGGTTTATAGATAATAACTTAATTATTATCTTGAGTTGGTGATTTTAAAAGTTTCATTGGCAAAAAATTGTCTCTTCAATGCCAAATAATAGCTCATAAAACTAATCAAATAAATGATTACAAAAAAGGTGCAGTAGTCTTGAAAACACTTTTTAACATAATAAATATCTACTTATTAATTTTCTTTGAAGCTTTTAAGCTTTATTTTTGACTAAAATTAAAAACATGGTTACATCAGATCAAGTAAAAGATCTTATTGAGCGCCTTGGTGCGTTAAGGAGGTATCTTTGACATTGATGCCAAACTTATAGAAATACAAAACGAAGAGGAACAAACTTTTGACCCCAATTTTTGGAGTGACTCAAAGGCAGCACAACTTCTTATGAAATCGCTTAGAGTAAAGAAAAAATGGGTGGAAGACTTTAATGTTGCCACTGCATTATCAAGTGATTTAGAAGTGCTTTACGAGTTCTATAAAGAAGGTGAAACAACCTTGGTAGAACTCGAATCTCATTTTGAAAAAACAGCTACGCTTCTTGAAGACATAGAGTTTAAGAATATGCTTTCAGACGAAGGTGATAGTTTAAGTGCGGTATTACAAATAACGGCTGGTGCTGGAGGCACAGAAAGTTGTGATTGGGCACAAATGCTTATGCGCATGTATCTTATGTATGCGGAAAAAAGTGGCTATAAAGTACGCGAACTCAATTATCAAGAGGGAGACGTTGCGGGGATAAAAACAGTGACACTTGAGTTAGACGGTGATTTTGCTTTTGGGTGGTTAAAAGGCGAAAATGGAGTTCATCGTTTAGTCCGTATATCACCTTTTGACAGTAACGCCAAACGACATACAAGTTTTGCTTCTGTATATGTATATCCCTTGGTTGATGATACCATTGAAATTGAGATTAATCCCGCTGATATTGAAATAACGACGGCAAGATCAAGTGGTGCAGGTGGGCAAAATGTGAATAAAGTTGAAACCAAAGTGCAACTCACCCACAAGCCTACTGGGATTCAAATTTCGTGTTCTGAGACCAGATCACAGCATGATAATAGAGCTCGGGCATTGCAAATGCTTAAATCACAGCTGTATGAAATTGAACTTAAAAAGCAATTGGCACAGCGTGAAGACATTGAGTCTGGTAAAATGAAAATTGAATGGGGCAGCCAGATCCGTAATTATGTCATGCATCCTTACAAATTGGTAAAAGATGTAAGAACATCTCATGAAACTGGTAATGTTGATGCTGTAATGAATGGTGATATTGGTGCCTTTTTAAAAGCATATTTAATGACAATGGGGCAAAAGGAAAAGTCTGATACCTTATGAGAAAAATAAAAAATATCATTTTTGACCTCGGTGGGGTGTTAATAGATTGGAATCCTGAATATGTTTATTTGGATGTGTTTAATGGTAATCGACAAAAAATGCAATGGTTTTTTGATACTATTTGTACTAACGAGTGGAACCTAAACCAAGATGCGGGTTATCCTTTGGCATTGGCCACCAAAGAGCGTATCGCCATGTTTCCAGAACATCAAGAACTTATAAGTATGTTTTATGGGCGTTGGGTGGATATGTTAGGCGAAGCTATTGAGGATACTGTTTCTATCCTAGAAAAACTAAAGCAACGCTACAAAGTGGTGGCTTTGACCAATTGGAGTCATGAAACTTTCCCGATTGCTTTAGAGCGTTTTCAATTTTTACAATGGTTTGAAGGTATAGTCGTATCGGGTGAAGAAAAAACCAGAAAACCTTTTAAGCCAATTTATCAAACAACACTTAACCGATTTAATCTTAAAGCGGAAGAATCCATTTTTATTGATGATAATCTAGAAAATATAAATGCTGCCAATGCAATCGGCATTCACGGGATTCATTTTAAAAATCCAAAATCACTAATAGACCAACTACATCATTTCAAAATAATGCTATGATAAAAATATACCATAACAATAGATGCAGTAAATCAAGATTGGGACTGCAGTTATTAGAAGATTCTGGCAAAGAATTTGAAATTATAAAATATATTGAAAATACTCCTTCCTATAATGAACTAAATGAAATTATAGGATTATTAGGAATCAGTCCATTGCAATTGGTTAGAAAAGGGGAGTCTATTTGGAAAGAAAATTTCAAGGGCAAAAACTTATCTGATCAAGAGATTGTTCTTGCCATGTCAAAGCATCCTAAGCTAATTGAAAGACCAATAGTTATTAATGGAAACAAAGCGATTATTGGGAGACCCCCGGAAACAATTTTGGAGATTATTTAATTTTGTTTAATGTTTTTAATAATATTTTTAAAAAACAATTAACCATAACTCGTTTATTCCTTTCTACTTCTGCCAAAATTATATGACTAACCTAAAGTTTATGTGTTCTTCTGACTGTTTATTTATTTAACAAATATTTAACCTAACCCCGTTAAACCATAGAATACTTTTGCGGTCAAATATGCCAAAACCAATTATGAACAAACTACTACTAACCATTCTTTTCTTTGCGTCTTATTTAACTGCTGCTAATGCTCAAAGACCAGAGGCAAAAGAGGTCACTGTTAAGGGTAAGGTTATCGACAAAGAAACCAATCAACCTTTAGAATACGCAACAATTGCTTTTTTTAGTAAAGGTGAAAATAAAATTATAACAGGTGGCATAACAGATATAAGAGGACACTTTAGTATTCCTGTACCAACTGGTATTTATGATATCACAATTGAGTACATTTCGTTTAAAACAGAAACTATTCCTAACAAGACAATTACTTCTAACGAGAATATTGGTTTGTTTTCTTTGGTTATTAATACAGAAGCTTTGGATGTCGTCGAGGTAATTGCAGAGCGTACGACCGTAGAAATAAGACTTGACAAAAAAATATATAATGTTGGCAAGGATTTAACGGTTAGTGGTGGTAGTGTAAGTGATGTTCTAGATAATGTTCCATCAGTTTCGGTAGATGCAGAGGGCAATGTTGCTTTAAGGGGAAATGATAATGTCCGAATCCTTATCAATGGTAAACCTTCAGGGTTAGTTGGTTTAAGTTCAACAGATGCCTTACGTCAATTGCCTGCCGAGTCTATTGAAAAAGTGGAAGTTATAACTTCGCCATCTGCTCGTTATGATGCCGAAGGGACTGCAGGAATATTAAACATTATATTAAGAAGAAGTAAGCTTCAAGGTCTAAACGGATCATTAACAACAAATGTTGGTCATCCTGAAGCCTATGGTATTTCTGGAAATATTAATTATAGAACTGGTGATATCAATATTTTTAACACAAGTGGATACAGATATCGTAATTCACCTGGAAATTCATTGACTGATACACGTCGTTTTAATGACACCTATGATGACAATGGGAATGTAATTCTAAATGAACCAGATTCATACATTAAAGAACTAAGTAAATCTGATAGAATAAGAAAAGGAGTAAATACTAACTTTGGTGTAGAATGGTATATTAATGATACATCTTCACTAACAACTTCAGTAGTTTATAGAAATGGTGACAACGAAAGTAAAACTACTAATAATACATTTTATTATGATGAGAATAGGGTATTAACGAGTCAAGGTGTGCGTATTGACCCCGAGTTTGAAGATGACAAAACCATACAATACTCAACAAATTACACTAAGAATTTTGAATCTGGAGCAGAACTTTCTGCCGATTTTCAATTTGAAGACAATAAAGAAGATGAGTTATCAGATGTTATAGTTGATGGAAGCATTTCTGAAAAAGTGGCAACTCTTGATGACCAATCTCGTATACTATTACAAACGGACTATGTTTTGCCAATTGGTGAAAACACGCAAATTGAACTTGGTTACAGAGGTAATTTTAGAGATCAAACTACGGATTATACAGTTGAAATTTTAGATACAAATACCAATACCTTCGTTGTGGATACTGACTTATCCAACCTTCTAAATTATAGAGAATATGTAAACGCAGCATATTCACAATTTGGTTCTAAATTGGGGAAATTTTCATTCCTTTTGGGCCTTAGAATGGAAAATACGAGAATAACTATAGATCAACCAACAAGCGGAGATTTTACAAAGAAGAATTACACTGGATTATTCCCGACGGTTAACTTAAATTATGAATTAAGCGAAAAAGAAAATATAACTTTAGGATATAGCAGAAGACTAAGACGTCCACGCTCTTGGTTTATTAATCCGTTCCCTTCTAGATCTAGCATAACAAACTACTTTACAGGAAATCCTGATCTAGATCCAAGCTATTCTGGAACATATGACTTGGGTTATTTAAATAGGTTTGGGAAGTTCACTTTAAGTACTTCATTTTATTATTCGCACTCAATAAATGTGTTTAGCTTTATTAGTTTTGATACTGGAAGAAAAGTAGATGTTGATGGCGTTATGGTATCTGTTATTCAACGATCACCTATTAATTTAGCAACGAATGATCGTTATGGTTACGAATTTAATTTAACATATAGTCCAAGTAAAAAATGGCGTGTTAACGGTGACTTCAACCTTTTTAAATCAGTTACCAAAGGCGAATATGAAGATATGAATTTGGATGCTGATAATGTGAGTTGGAGAGCGCGATTAACAAATAAATATACATTACCAGCAAAAATTGATTGGCAAACAACCTTATCATTTAGAGGGCCAAATGAAAATGGACAAACTAAAAGTGAAGGTGTGTTTTCAGCTAATGTGGCACTAAGTAAAGACTTATTTAAAGAAAAGGCATCTATTGCCTTTAATGTTAGTGATTTATTCAACAGTAGAAAGCGTAAATCTAATACGGTCACTCAAACATTTGAAGGTTATAGTAAATTTCAATGGAGGGAACGTAGTTTTAATTTGTCCTTTACATATAGATTTAATCAGAAGAAGAAACGCCAAGGAAATAGAGGCGATTGGCAAGGCGGTGGCGATGATGTTGAATTTCAAGGGACACCCTAATTATAAACATACATAACCAAAAAAGGAAGCCATTTGGCTTCCTTTTTCATTAAATCTATATGCTTATTGTGTTAAAGCTTCCCGTTTTGCTTTTTTCTCAGCTCTCATTTCTTTAAGACGTTCAATTAACGCTCCTCCTATCCAGTAAGGTATTACAAACGTTAACAAAAAAATCATTAACCAAAATCCAATTGTAAAAATGGTTAAAAATGCTAAAAATCCTAAATACTGATCAAAATCAAACATAATGCTAAGGGTCTTTTAAAAAATCTTTTGCAAAGATAGCGCAATCAATTATTTTATACAATAGACTAATTAACTTTTATCAACAGCTTTTTAAACTTTTTTTATCAGTTTAAATTTGGTTGAGGTGTTATTCTCAAATAAGGCTTAACCTCTTCATAACCTTTAGGAAAAAGTTCAGCGATTTGCTCGTTGGTAACAGAAGGTACAATAACGCAGTCTTCGCCTACATTCCAATTAGCTGGTGTAGCTACTTTATGATATGCAGTTAATTGCAATGAATCTATGACCCTTAAAATTTCATCAAAATTTCTTCCTGTAGACGCAGGATAGGTTATCATTAGTTTTACCTTCTTATCGGCATCAATAACAAATACGGATCTTACAGTTAATTTACTATCTGCGTTTGGATGAATCATATCATATAGCTCAGAAACATTGCGGTCTTCATCTACAATAATTGGAAAGTTAACTGTCGTACCTTGAGTTTCATTAATATCCTTAATCCAATCCTTATGTGATTCTAAACCATCTACACTTAACGCTACAACTTTAACATTGCGCTTATCAAACTCGGGCTTGTATTTTGCGACCGTTCCCAATTCAGTGGTACAAACAGGTGTATAATCCGCTGGGTGCGAAAATAAAACACCCCAACTATCCCCTAACCAATCATGAAAATTAATTACACCTTCTGTAGACATTGTTGTAAAGTTTGGAGCTTCATCTCCTAATCTAATTGTTGCCATTATTTAAATATTTAATTGATAATTAATATTATAATCTGGATTTATTCAGCATAATTTTATCTGAAGGATAGATATAATTATAAACATTTTAAGGTAGTGATTTTTTAAGATATAATAATATGTTTTAAGGTAAATATTAATTAAAAAACAAACGTATATCATATACAAAAACTTTTCAAAAACCTTAACTTTGTAATTCAAAATTTATGTTTACTACAATGAGTTACAGAATTGAAAAAGACACAATGGGCGAAGTTAAGGTCCCGGCTGATAAACTTTGGGGCGCACAAACAGAACGCTCAAGAAACAACTTTAAAATAGGGGCTCCAGCTTCTATGCCCCTAGAAATTGTATATGGCTTTGCATACCTTAAAAAAGCTGCAGCTTATACTAATCATGAATTAAACGTTCTAGCTATAGAAAAACGTGATTTAATTGCAGAGGCATGTGATGAAATACTTGATGGTAAACATGACGATCAATTTCCCTTAGTAATTTGGCAAACAGGTTCTGGTACACAGAGCAATATGAATGTTAATGAAGTGATAGCGAATCGAGCTCATCAATTAGCTGGTAATGTTATTGGTATTGGTGATAAAACAATTCAACCCAACGATGATGTGAATAAATCACAATCATCAAATGACACCTTCCCTACTGGAATGCACATTGCCGCATATAAAAAAGTTATTGAAAACACAATTCCAGGCGTTAAGCAACTTCGAGATACATTGCATAAAAAAGTAGAAGACTTTAAGGACTGTGTGAAAATTGGAAGAACACACTTAATGGATGCTACACCGTTAACGCTTGGACAAGAATTTTCTGGTTATGTTTCACAATTGGACCATGGCATAAAAGCTTTAGAAAACACCTTGCCTCATTTAAGTGAATTAGCCTTAGGCGGTACTGCAGTTGGTACAGGATTGAATACTCCAAAAGGCTATGATGTTTTGGTTGCAAAATATATTTCTAAATTTACGGGCTTACCATTTATCACGGCCGAGAACAAATTTGAGGCTTTAGCTGCACACGATGCCATTGTAGAAACACATGGAGCATTAAAGCAATTAGCGGTATCCTTGAACAAAATTGCCAATGATATTAGGATGATGGCATCTGGACCAAGAAGTGGTATTGGTGAAATAATTATTCCAGCTAATGAACCAGGAAGTTCAATAATGCCTGGAAAAGTAAATCCTACACAATGTGAGGCCTTAACCATGGTTTGCGCCCAAGTAATGGGAAATGATGTTGCTATTACAATTGGAGGTACTCAGGGGCATTATGAATTGAATGTTTTTAAGCCAATAATGGCTGCAAACATATTACAGTCTGCGCAACTCATTGGAGATGCTTGTGTTAGTTTTGACGTTAATTGTGCCGTGGGAATTGAACCAAATCACGATGTAATAAAAGAATTATTAAATAATTCCTTGATGTTAGTTACAGCTTTAAATACTAAAATAGGATATTATAAAGCAGCTGAAATTGCAAATACAGCACATAAAAATGGAACTACTTTAAAAGAGGAAGCTATTAACTTAGGGTATGTCACTGCTGAAAATTATGATGCTTGGGTAAAACCAGAGGACATGGTTGGAGGCTTAAAATAATAACCTTATTTTAAGCCTCTCACAAAAAAAGCAAGCGTAAAATGCTTGCTTTTTCTGATTGGTTAGTTAGCTATTAATCTTTATCAGATAATTGTAAATTATAAAAGTTAAAGGTATTATACTTCGCGTAATTCTTTATTAACAAATGTTAAGAGATTAACGATTCGTTCATTTTTTTTCTAATTCTACTCAATTGAACCGGAGTTATTCCTAAAAAAGAAGCTATTTGAAATTGAGGAATGAGGTCATCAATATTGGGTATGCGCTGCCTAAGTTTTATATATCTTTGAGTTGCATCCAAAGATATTAATTCTATGCTTCGCCTTTCATATTGCATGAAAATTCTTTCTAGTATTTTTATATACAAATTGGAAATATTGACATCTGTTTTGCAAAGATTCATAAACTTATTAAAATCAACTTCAAAAACTTTGCATTTTGTGAGTGCTTGATACGTCAATTTTGAAGGTTTATTTTTAATCATAGATGTTAGTGCCCCGACAAAAGAATTAGGTGAAAATATCTTTTTGTTGTATTGTTTTCCAGATTCAGAATTTATATAAGCATGCATAATGCCTTGGACAAGCATGTATACTTTTTCTGGAATTTCTCCCTCATTGGTTATAATTGTGGTGGCTTCAATTTCTTTAAAGGTTGAGATTTTCTGAAGCTTGGAAAAGGTGTCTTCAGATACGTTGACAAATGAATTTAAAAATGCAAGATTACGATTCATCTTGTTAGTTATTTAATCTTTTTTAAACCATTAATCAATTTTAAAGATAATACAATTCTTCAAAAACAGAAATTTTATGTTTCAAACTTCATTTAATAATTACGTATTTCATAATAAAATCGCATAAAAAAACCTTAAGCAAACTACCTAAGGTTTTTTTAAATCAATTTAATTTTTCTTATTTCAATTCAAACGATGATGTAGAGACCAAAGATTTTTCATCAAATACATTAACCACATAACGTCCTTTTTCAAATTTTGTTGAACCTCGTGCTTCAATAAACTCACAAATATCTAAGTTTTTGGCTTCGTAATTAAATTTACTAATTAAACTATAGTTTAACATGATTTCATCAAAATTAATTTGTTCGTTCAATCCCAAAACATTACTCTGAGGATCAAGAACTTGTACAAAAAACTCTTTATCTCCTGTAGTTACTAAACTATTTTTAGTCACTGTATAACACACTCTAATTTTATCTACTCTACTTGCGCGCTCCGTAGGGATTAATTTTCCAGAACTACGAACAATCACACCAAATCCTTTTAAGCTAGCTGTGGACAGAACTGCTGCGTTTTCAACAATACCAGCAAGGTTTGTGTTTTGCACCAATAAAGAATCGTTAAACGATGTACGTTCTTGTAATTCAAGTTTTGTACTATCCAAAGATGTGGCAAGCAATACATTCTCTACTTTTAAAGAATCATTTTCAGCTAAAATAACATCCATTTCTGTTTGAAGCGCTAAAAATTTCTTTTTGTATCTCCATAAGCTTCTTACATTGTTGTCTGAAACTTTAAGAGAATCCATTAAGCCTTTAATACGTTCCCTAGCTTCTACTAGTTTTTGATTAGCTACTTCGTTTTCACCAATGGCAACATCAAACTGAGCGGCCATGTTGTTTAAATCTTTTAATACCAGCGCTTTTTCTTCCGTCAATTGTTTTTTTGTATCTGCACTTTCATTGTATAATGAATATGTGTAAAATGCCGTACCTACCAAAAGTAATACTGCGATACTTAAAATCACTTTTAAGCTTCTGTTATTGTTTGCAGCCTTGTCTTCCATAATTGTTAATTTCTTTTGTGTTAAACGTTCTTTTAATCGTTAATTATTAATGTTTGATAATATTGTTCAAAGTAAATTAATTGTAATTTAGCTACCTAAATTATCACTTAGTTTTTTTCAATGGACAAACTAATTCTATTTACCAAAACAAATAAAAATAAATTAGTCAATCAACAATCTGGAGATTCCAAATTTGGTAACCACGTCCAATTAATTACTGAAACTTGCAATATATACGACCAACTTAAAAATTTGGATGTCGACTATGTACTATTTGGTATTCCCGAAGATGTAGGTGTGTTTGCAAATCATGGATTATCAGGGACTTACTCAGCATGGAGCCATGTAATAAAAGTTTTGTTAAATATGCAAAATAATCACTTAACAAAACCAGAACGCTTATTAATATTAGGGCATTTGGACTTTTCAAAAGAACAGTCAATAATCTCTAACCTTAGCCAAAAAAAGATTGGAGATATTAAAAAAGCGAGAAAAATTGTTGAGGAAATGGATAAGCCGGTCACACAATTAATGCATGACATCATTAAAGCTGGAAAAAAACCGATTGTGATTGGAGGCGGACATAATAATGCTTATGGGAATATTAAAGGCACATCATTAGCGCTAAATATGCCGATAAATATTATCAACCTTGATGCTCATACTGATTTTAGAAAAGAAGATGGAAGGCATAGTGGAAATGCTTTCTCATATGCTTATACCGAAGGTTTTTTAGGAAAGTACTTTGTTTTTGGAATACATGAAAACTACATTTTAAAATCCGTTTTTGATAGGGTTCAAAATGTAAGTCAAGATGTTTCTTATAATTTCTTCGAGGATTTAATGATACGAAAGCAATTAAAATTTAAGGCAGAATGCAAACGAGCCCTGAATTTTATTTCTAATAAACCATTTGGAATTGAAATTGATTGTGACGCTATTGAAAATATCCCAAGTAGTGCAATGACACCATCTGGGTTTAGCGCTAATAAAACACGTGAATTTTTACACTATTTTGCCTCTCACAAAAATGCCTCCTATGTACATATTTGCGAGGCTGCACCAAATTTGGCACCAAAAAAATTAGTTAAGCAATCTGCTAAACTCATCTCCTATTTGATTACAGATTTCATGAAGGTATAAATAGTGAATTTGGAAATTTAAATAACTTTTATATTTTTACATAAGTACTTATATAAATATATTATGGATGCATTAAAAGGTTTTGGGGAATTGGGACTAGGTTCTAGGTTAAAACGATTAAGTGAGCAAATGATGAAAGAAACACAGGTCGTATATGACCATTTTAATATTGATTTCGACCCTTACCTTTTTCCTGTTTTCAAAATAATAGCAAATTGTGATAACATAACCAATGCGCAGATAGTTGAAAAACTTCAAATTTCACAGCCTGCTATAACGCAATTCGTTAATAAATTAATTAAAAAAGAATTGGTAAGTATAAATTATGACTACAAGGATAAAAGAAAAAAAAATATTGCACTATCTGACAAAGGAAAGCACCTGCTGTTGGTAATCAAGCCCATTTGGATATCGATAGATACCGTAATAAAAGATTTGAGCTCCCGTTCTTCCAAAAATTTAATCGATCATATTAATCAGCTAGAAGAAAAATTAACTAATCAGTCTATGAGTACTACTATAATTAACCAAGTAAAAATGAATGTCAAGAATACCATAGAAATCATTTCTTTTGATAACCAATATTCAAAAGATTTTTATGATTTGAATATTGAATGGTTGAAAGCCTTTTTTTATGTAGAACCCTATGATGAGGAAATATTGAGCAAACCCAAAACTTATATCATTGATAAAGGAGGGCATATCTTCTTTGCAAAACGTAATGAAACCATTGTGGGCACCGTTGCACTCTTGCCAACGAAAGAAGATGGTGTTTTTGAACTTACTAAAATGGCAGTGTCACCAAAACATCGTGGATATAAAATTGGTCAGCAATTAATGCAGCATTGCATTGATTTTGCAAAAAAGCACAATTTTAAAACCTTGATACTATATTCAAGCACAAAATTAGAAAATGCTATTTATATATATAGAAAATATGGTTTTATAGAAATTCCTGTAGAACCAGATTGCCCATATGTAAGAAGTGATATTAAAATGGAATTCAATTTGAGTTAATAATTACTCTTCAAAGAATCTATTTTTCGCTGTAACGCATCAATTTGCTCTTGATTTTTATCTATTGAGGGAATTGTTTTAAGCGAGTCCATTGCGGACTGAACGATATCAATGTCTTTAGTATCTTCAATATAATAGTGTTCAATATTTTCACTAGACCTCCAAGCATCATTTAATTGATCATAAACTAATTTATCCCACCTTTGAGGATGCTTTGCATCAACCCATATTACATCGCGATATTCACTATCTATCAAAGCTAAATCTGGCGTGGCGGAACCATCAAATTTTTGTGAATCTTCTTTCACTACAGAAACCGTACCTAGAAAAAACATGCGTTTTCTGCCAGCGATTTCTTTTATATAAGGTCTAAATTCAACGGGTTTGTTTACTGACCAATCAAACTCTTTTCGTGATTCTATTACTTTTAAGGGCATTGCTGAAACACCCGCAAACCCCTGCTTTTTTGTGGCATGATCGTAATAATACACCCTATCTGTTCCATCAGCTGGAATTAAAACACTATAACTTAAACTTGTACGTTCATCCCCAACAGGTTCAAGTCCAAACCAATGGTACAAACCACTGTAAGCATCTGTTTGCATTCCAATAAAATTAAAATCGGTAACAAAAGGTTGTTGGTTTTGATCATCTGGCAAATCTGGAATCTTTACTGCTGTTTTCATATTCCAAGGCAAAGGGTCACTAAAACCTCCGAGGAATTTCAATGATTCTGCCTGCAAACGAGATACTTTTTCCGATAAAGTGTTTTGACCAGAGAGATAAGGATAGTTCTTCATTTGTTCTGGACTTATAAATGTTCCTTTTCCAATTAGTACCCGTTCTAAATAATCACTAAAATCATGAGCTCCATTATCAATCACTACTACTCCACCAAAAGTTGGATATGGAAAGAAAAAACCTCGCCAATTAATTAGACTCACAACTTGCACCCATTGACCTTGATCGTTTTTCATGTAAAACACATCCCCTGGCTCTGTTGAAAACAATTTAGCAATTCCAAAGCGTTGAACCACTGCATTATATGTGTAGCGGCTGAACTTCAAAGATTCTCCAATTGAAAAGGTTACTGGAATTCGATTTTCATTTGAAAACCTTGGAAATGGAGTTGTGCTGGATACTGAAAATACTTCTTCTGTGTTATCGCTAATTCGTTGCCAAATATATTTCTTGGTAGGCTCAATGGCCATGGTCCACTGGTTTTGGCCATCAACTCTCACTAGGTGCGGTAATGATACATCTTTTGTTTCTCCAACACTTTCATTGGCCATTGAAAAAATGTTGCGCAATGGCTGAATACGCTCATTCTGCGTCAATGGTAATTCGTTAATTTCAATTTTATTAAGGTCTTTATAAACATTGTAGGTTTTCATATAGTCATACATATTGAAACGCCAGCCTACTATGTAAATAATACCAAAGAAAACTGATAGTATTACTAAAATCAAAACTCGCTTACCGCCACTTACCGTTTTCCTGAACTTTTTTAGACCAAAGAATAGTGCAGCCCCGCATATTAATATGATGAATATAAATTTTCTAATAAAAAGTAACATTGGTTGATATTCATCCCTAAGAATAAATAACAAAATTAGCGTCACTATAACTAAAAATACAGTAATTCTTTTTTGCTTTTTGCCTTTTTGCCAGTACTTTTTAAACATCTACATAATTATTATAACAATCCTTTATCTTTTAATCGCTCACGTGCGCTTTTCTCGTCTTTGGATTTCTCAGGTTTTTGAATCTCTTCAACAACATCTTCTTCAGCATCTTTAGATGTCATTTCATCTAAGATGTCTTTACCTTTTTCTATGGAGTCACTTACTAAATCTGTTAAAGACTCACTCTTTTCATCAACAATCTTCCCCGATTTTAAAACAAAATTTGCTAAATAGCTACCCAATACTGTTCCTACAATACTAGAGGCAAATATTGAAACGGTGGCATAATTTATAGGAATCAAAAACTTAAGCACCAACATGACCACAATAAAAAGAAAAGTGATAAAGACAACACGCAACAAAAACTTTTGCTGAAATACAAAACCTGTTCTATCTGTTGGTTTCATTTGCAATTCTTTGGCATTCACTATCTTATTCACAAAACGATATAGGCCGTTGCCATTAGACTCTCTCCAATACAATAAAACACCAAACAGGATGGCTGCGATAAATACAATAAGTTCTATGGTCATAGCTTTTGTTTTAGTTAATACGCTTTATAAAATTAGTCTATAAATTTTAAATATTGTTACTAATGGTCTCAATAACCCAGTCCTGAAATGAGTCTTCCCAATTTTCATAAGATTTATAAAACTGCTCTTTATCATACCAATACAGGAACAAGACGTCTTTTTGTGAAATATTTATCAATAACTTCCAAATCAAATCTACTTGACCTATATCAAGCGAAGAATGTGGTTCGTGCAGCGCAAAATAAAAAGATTCGTCAATTAAATCATTAATCTTAAAAGCATTACTGCGTTCTAAGCGTTCTAAATAAATTTCAACACCATTGACGCGTTTTAGGGCTTTGGCATCAATGGAGTTCAAATATCTCCTAAACAAGACCTTATCATTAAGAATATCCTTTGTAGGATGTTCAGTATTATTTAATTCATTGAAAAACATGAACTTTTTTATACGCATGTAGCGTTTGCTTTTGACAACTTCTTCAAGGCTGCATTCAATAATAAGATGGTCCCTTAGTTTTTCTATTAGCTCCGGTTGATTAATATGATAGATCAAAACCTCATGTGATGTGTTTTTGATAGCTTCTTTGTGAGCGCTTTCATCTTCAAAAACAACAATAGGTGAAATAAAATCCCTTAAAATATAAATTCCCCCAAATGCTTTTGTGAAAAACGAACTTGTCTTAAAGGCAACGGTTTCCAAATATAATTGACGGTGTCTTAAATCACCGTGTTTTTTAGCTGATGTCAATAACTGTTGATGTATATCCTCATCAATGAAATTATTGTCTTTTTTAAAAGTTTCTATAAGCTCCAACTGTTCTTCTTGAATTTTATCTAAATCATTAATTAAACTAAAGCTTATCGAGATATTATCATATTTCAAGATATCCAACGGTTCATAAAACGTATCGATATTCTGGTCAAAATCTAAGCAAATGGCACAATCTCTTGTAATATCATTGATTTTTTCACCATGTATTTTAAATACATGTTTCATCATATCCCTGTCAAAAGTATGTGTTGGTACATACACGGGTATTCCTTTTTGCAATGGTGAAATTATAATGCCCTGTGGATTTGCATCTCCATGGCTTAGATAATGCAAGATTTTTTTTTCTTCGGCTATTTCAGGGCTCCACCCAATACCATCGATAGAAAAGGTCTTGAGTTTCGTTTTTTTAAAACCCATTTTTAACAAGCACAGATTATACCGCTCAACTAGTTTTCCACTGACAGGGATGAGTTCACTTCTGTATAAATTTGCAGCTTTTAATTTTTGCATTACAACAGATTATTAATTTGAGCATACTGTAATAGCATAATGGTCTTAGCATCAAGAATCTCGCACGAATGAATCATCTGTAAAGCTTCTGTAAAATTAATTTCGAGTACTTCAATTTCTTCATCTTCAGATTCCAAACCACCTCCATTATTTATTTTCATATCGTTTGAATACTCCCCTGCGAACATATACATTTTCTCTGTAACGGCTCCAGGAGACATGTAGGCCTCAAGAACTTTTTGAACACCTTTAATTTTATATCCAACTTCTTCTTCTACTTCACGAATAATACAAACTTCTGGAGATTCGTTATTATCAATCGCTCCTGCACAAACCTCAATTGACATTCCATCGTTTTTATCATTACTATAAGCTGGGATTCTAAATTGCTTGGTTAAAATAATAGTGCCTTTCTCTTTATTATAAAGTAAAATAGATGTCCCATTGCCTCTGTTATAACTTTCACGTGATAAACGTTTCCAGTTTCCGTTCTTAAATTGATAATCATAATCAATTCTGTACAATGTTGCCCATGCTTTAGAAAGCGTGTTATAAGTTATGTTTCTAAGGTTTTTAGTCATCATCACTATTGTCAAACTGCTCTCTAGCTTCCAATTCGATATGCATTTGTGAAACGCGTTTATTTACTTTGCGCTTAAAATCAGTATCTGCAATCGTAGACACATTGTCGAGATAACGAACAACTTCCTGTCTTCTTATATCCGAAAAATTCAAGCCCTTCATATTGGCCAGCATTAATTCTTGCAACATACCGTGTTTTGTTTCATAATCTTTTTTAAAATAAGCTTCTGGATTATCGAACCAGTCTTGCTCCAAATCAAAATCGGTTAAACGTAAAGATATTGCTGACTGTATGTTCCTCACGTCTCTAGACGAAAAGAAGGGAAATACCTTCTGCATTTCTTTATAAAGATTAGCATAAAAAAGATGATGGTTAGTGTTATGCTTCTTCTCTACGCTTTCATAAACTTCTAAAACGTGCTCTTCTGTTGGTTTTTCAACAGCGTTTAGGATTTCACCCATATTTTTTGCTAACCCTTGATCACTTAAATACTGGTATCCTTTAGGGTTATTCATATTAATAAAATCAGGCATTGTGTTTTCCAGTTTTCTCCACCATAAATGATCTTGATCTAAAAAATCATGTTCAGATCGGGCACCATCTATTTTGAATCTTCCTTGAACCCTAGAGATTACAGCTTTATCCAGCATTTCTGGCAAATTGGTAAACAAGCCTATTGAGCTGTTACCATAATTTACGGCATAGGCACCTTCAGTGTATCTTAAAAACACCCCAATTACTTCTTTTACACCGGCTGAAACACCTTGAGCAGTACGCTCTTGCAAATTGTTTTCAGCATCATCTATAGGAGCAAATATAAGTTTGGTTGGGTCTTGAAGTGGTTTCATCCATTCCACCATCTTTTCAGCAGAACCACCTTGAAACGTGCTAATTAGGGTGTCTGGCATAGGGTGAAACAGAAATGGTATATCAAGATTATCACAATGTTCCTTTAATTTGGTTGCGATTGCCGCAATAAGCATACTCTTTCCTGTTCCGGGAATCCCATAACCCATAAACACTGGCATGAATCCGCCAAGTTCTTGAAATGGGTTTTTCTTTGCGGTAAAATCATAGCTTAGCAATCGTTCTGTTAACCGACGTGCGAAATGCTTAGCATCTCTATTACCTACAATTTGCTCAAACTGTATTTTATTAAATTCTACACTTTTGGCAGCACCTGCAAATATATTTTCCCAACCAGAAATTGCAAACTCCGATTTTTCTAACTTATAAGTCCTGTCCAAAATTGTTTCGGTATACTCTAATGAACTTTTGCGCAACTGAATTTCGTCAATAAGTGCTTCAAAATAGACCACGGTAAAATCAACAACATCTTTATCTGTCTTAATAATGTCTGGATGTCCTATATACTTGTCATAATAAAACAGACTACAAGAAATTCCTTTTAATGGTGACATCAATGATACTTCAGGAATACCCGCAAATTTATTTTTCATAACGCTTAAATCATCCGAAGCATGATTTTTAAGGTTGTGCAAAATATTATAGGCAGCAGAAAATAACATAAACGCTGTTGCAGTGTGCATTTTGCTTTCATATTCGCGTTTTCCAGAATTATCGAGTGCAGATTTATTCTCACTCAAACCTGATAACCCTGAGGCATCGTAATAGCTGTCTTTAATCCAAATACCAAGGGCCAAACCCTCCTGAACTGCAAATAATGTTTGATTCAAATAAATGGGAATAGCAACAGAATCTGGTAATAATCGCTTTTTTAATGATAGAATGGTTTTTGATACTGAAGTTATTTCTGAAGTACTACCAACATTATTGGCACGGGATAAATAGAGTAAAATAGATTCGTCTTTAGAATCTTTATCTTTGTTCTTTGCACGCTGACCTTGCTCCCATTGAACATTCTTTATATAAGATGTTGCCTCATCACGAAGCATGTCAAGTTCATTCTGTTTTATGGGAAAAGTTGAGTTATGTTCCATTTGTTTTCTATAAATCTATTTTTAAATCGGCCATTTGAATTGGGGATTTTGCCAATGTGTTCATAATTTCCGGTGTTTTATTATATAACAATTGAATAATACGATGGGGTGCAAAAACATATTTCTGTTTAACAACTTCGCTCCAATTTTGCAAGGTTTGCTTGCTAAAAAAACTGCCTTCTATAAATTCACTGCCTGAGAACACTTCATCAATTTTTAGTGAAATAGCATAGGATTCCAGAGGTATTTCTTTTTTAGCAATACTCTCTAATATAGCATGAGTAATTTTGTTTTCATCTTTGGCAAAAACATTATGCAATGGTCCTAAATCAATCCGCTTAATGTGTCTTGGGAATACATCAGGTAATTTTCTATCTATTGCATAAGCCATTGTGCCAAGAGACATCTCTCTATCTGAAGTTACTTTTAAAACATCATAGATTTTGTCTTTATAGTCAAGAATTTTATGCCCATCATAATCAAAGTACATAAAACACATAAATGGTCTATTGTGTGAAACATCATAAAAACTCCAACTCACCATTAATTCTCCATGATCCTCTTTCCCAGCTGAAACTATTTTGCCTTGTACAAATCGATTAAAAATAAATTGTTGCTGCACGGATTTATAATAGACAATAGATGCTGCTTGAAACAACCTGTTTTTTTTAACAGGCATTTTTTTTCGCATTAAACTATCCAAAAACTCTTCTTTTAGAGTTATTGGGTTCGTAAGCTTATCTAAATACTCTTCACGTAATGCTAAATCGTTGAAAAGATAACGGAACTCCAAGTAATTTGGAAATCCCGAATCTGTAAGATCAATCTTCATATTGTCTTCTTCATCATACATATATTTAATACGCATTGCCTCAACAGAATACAATAACAAATCACAATATTGCTTAAAAAACACAACTTCTTGTTGGTTACATAATTGTTGTTGTTGAACTTTTACAATAAGCTCCTTTAAAGTAAAGTCTACCATTTTATGATAAAATACATAATGCTCTTTGGAATCGAGCTGTGCTGAATCAAGGGGAGTAACTATATGGTTAATAGACATTACTTAGCTAATGGTCAAAGGTTATCAGAAACAGTTTAAATACTAGAAAAATTCTTCTTTAAAATAAACTCAAAAGATTATGACAACAAATCGTCGTCACTAGGCTCAGGTTTAGCATTCCCATCTCCACCATAATCTCCTGTTGGTTGGCTGTTTTCTGAGTTATAGTATTCTTCAAAAATTTCTTTCATATCGATGCCATAGCGATCTGCAAAATTCTTTTGAATTTCAGCATCTTTACTTCTTATTTCTTGCAGTGCTTCGGCATAGCTACTGTAAACGCCTTGCATAACTTTTTCATGCACTGGTATGTTATCCATCATTTCCTGACGAGCTTTTGCGCTGGCGGTGTGCATAGATGCTAAAGTTTCACCAATATGTTCATCAGTTTTAACACCAAGATGTTCTAATATTGCTGCAAACTCTTGATCTGTTCTTGCCTTTAAAGCTACAACATATCCATCATAATATTTTAGACGTTCTTCGGTATCACTTTTTAATTTTGCACGATGTGTCTGTAAATTACTGCGTAAAGAGGTCAATACTTTTATTGTTAAGTTGTGCTTATGCACAAAACTATCCTTACTAGCTGCCAATGTAGTATATGCATTTTTAAGGCCTTCCAGCTCCTCAACTTTTTGTTCTAATGTAGTAACTTTACCAACAGTTTCGGCATATTCAGCTGTTTGCTTATCTACAATTTCTTCCAATTCTTGTCTAGCTTGCTTTAATAAGGCATATTGCTCTTCTAACTTAGACTCTACCTCTTTTTTCTTTTCTAAGGCCTTGGTATGATTCTTAGTGGCCTCTACAATAGCATCCTGAAGTTTGTCCTCAACTTCTTTGATTTCAATTTCACGATCTTTTAAACGCTTAACGGCAGCTTGACTTTTAAATGACAACTCATTTAACAAGGTCTGTACATCTGCTGTTTCAATTCGTTGTTGAAACATTGCCTTTGCCTTATTATCAGATTCATCCCTAGTTTTTTGGGCCGCTTTTAGTTCTTCTGCTGCTTGTTTGATTTTGCTCTTCCGTCCCCAAAGGTTATTCCACCATGTGTCCGGTTTATTTTCAGCATCCTCCAATTCTACTCTGGCACGTTCTAAGCGTTTAATAGCATTATCAATTATTTCTTGTTCATCTACATTTAAATGCGAAAAATTTTCAAAAATAATTCCAACTTCATCCTGATAATCAGTTAAATCCTTAATAGCGTCAAGTAAAGATGTTCTATCTTTCTCTGCCATATTTACAACATCGTCCAATGTAGCATTTAAAATTTTCTGACGTACCTCCGGGTCATCTTCTTGGGCTAATTTTGACTTCATTGTGTCAATAGCTTTTCCCCAGTTTACATCAACTTTCTCCGGTTTCTCGTTAGAATTGGTTTCTAATAAATCAAAATCATCAGACATATCGCTTAGTATAATTAAATGGTTGAACAATTTTTATAGTTTAAGCAATTTCGTTAAAAAAATCTGATTTTTAACACATAAATCACTTAAATTATAAGTAGTAAAATATAATCTTTTGTTACAATTGTTTTAAATAATTAAAAGCTAACGTATTCAAGGAACTACTACATAAATTATTCATTAGTAGTTGTTTACTTAAAAAAAAACGTTATATTTGGACTGCTATTAACCCCAAATCATGGCTTATAATGTTATTAATCAACCAAATATCGGGATTTTTACTTCCAGTACCATTAATTGAGCAGTCCAGTATAGTAACTATGCTAATTGTTACTGTTGCTTTTTTCTTAATACTATTGATTTTAGGTGTAAGAAAATCGTATAAATTGAAAGCTGAAAATGAACGCTTAAGTAAAAAAAAATCATCTCAATCTGATGATGACAAGAAAACGTATAAAGACTTTACTGAAGGGCATCTATACGATAATAATTAAATTTAAAATATTTAAAAAATAATCGATAATAAAAAGCCTGTAAATGCAGGCTTTTTATTATCTAATTAGCTTCTTATACTTAATTCGCTTAGGAATTAAGTCACCGCCAAGGCGTTTCTTTTTATTTTCTTCATAGTCACTAAAACTTCCTTCAAAAAAATACACTTGAGAATCTCCTTCAAAAGCTAAGATGTGTGTACAAATTCTATCTAGAAACCATCTATCATGGCTAATAACAACCGCACAGCCTGCAAAATTCTCCAATCCTTCTTCTAAAGCTCTTAATGTATTGATATCAAGATCATTAGTTGGCTCATCCAAAAGTAACACATTACCTTCTTCCTTAAGTGTCATCGCTAAGTGTAGTCGGTTCCGTTCTCCTCCAGAAAGCAAATTTACTTTCTTATTTTGCTCACTACCAGAAAAATTAAATCGGCTTAAATATGCGCGCGAATTAACTTGTTTTCCCCCCATCATAACAAGCTCTTGTTCATCACTAAAGTTTTGCCATATAGATTTTTCGAGATCAATATTGGAATGCTTTTGATCTACGTAAGCAATCTTTGCCGAATCTCCAACTTTAAATTCTCCACTATCTGGGGTTTCCTCACCCATAATCATGCGAAATATAGTGGTCTTACCAGCTCCATTTGGCCCAATAATACCGACAATACCAGCTTGCGGTAAATTAAAGTTTAAATCTTCATACAATAATTTATCATCATAAGCTTTACTTACACCAACCGCTTCAATAACATTTGTCCCTAATCGAGGTCCGTTGGGGATATATATTTCAAGTTTTTCGTCAAGCTGTTTTTGATCCTGACTCATTAATTTATCGTAATTTTTTAAACGTGCTTTTTGCTTTGTCTGGCGCCCTTTGGCCCCTTGCCTAACCCATTCTAACTCACGTTCCAATGTTTTTTGATGTTTTGAAGCTGTCTTACTCTCTTGAGCCATTCGTTTAGACTTTTGATCTAACCATGACGAATAATTTCCTTTCCAAGGAATACCTTCTCCTCTGTCCAACTCAAGAATCCAACCTGCAACATTATCCAAAAAATATCTATCATGCGTGACAGCTATAACCGTTCCTTTGTATTGTGCCAAATGATGTTCTAACCAATGTACAGACTCAGCGTCTAAATGGTTGGTTGGCTCATCAAGTAACAGAACATCTGGTTCTTGCAATAATAGGCGGCATAATGCAACACGACGGCGTTCTCCACCAGACAAAATTCCGATTTTCTTGTCACCATCTGGTGTACGTAAGGCATCCATTGCAATTTCTAATTTTGTATCCAGCTCCCAAGCATTTGTAGCGTCAATTTGATCTTGAAGTTCGGCCTGACGATTCATGAGTTTCTCCATTTTATCTGGGTCATTATAGACTTCTTCCAAGCCAAACATATCGTTAATCTTGTTGTATTCATCAAGAATAGCAACAGTTTCGGCTGCGCCTTCCTTAACAACTTCCATAACAGTTTTATTCTCATCAAGTTTCGGTTCCTGTTCTAAATAGCCTACAGAATAGTCTTGAGAAAACACAACATCACCTTGATAATTTTTATCTACACCCGCGATAATTTTTAAAAGTGTTGATTTCCCTGAACCGTTAAGACCCAGGATGCCAATTTTTGCTCCATAGAAAAAGCTTAAATAAATATTCTTTAAAACTGGTGTGTTTGCACTTTGATATGTCTTGGTGACCCCAGACATTGAAAAAATTATTTTATTATCATCACTCATTATACTCTTCCTTTTAAAGCATTAAACACCCAAGCATTTGCTAAAAAACCTATGCCCACTGCTGCAAACCCCCATCCTGCAATTTCGTCATATCTAAAGGCACCCATCGCGATTAAGCCCAATCCAACAATTATCATTATTGTGGTAGCCCAAGCCAACACTGTATTTTTATTCATTGCCATGCTCTTTTTTTATTTTATAGTTAGCGGAAAAGCAAATATCGTAAATAATTATCGAAAACGATTGAAGTAAAAAAAACAAATTATATTAAAAAGCACCCTTTGGCGGGTGCTTTTTAATTATCTAGTAAGAAATCCCATCTTACCTTGTTGATAATCTCGTATGGCTTCCATAATTTCTGTTTGTGTATTCATGACATAAGGCCCCCAGCTTGCAACTTCTTCTTTAAATGGGGAGCCAGACAAAAACAATAATTTGCTTTTTTGATTCGCTTTTAATAAAAACCCATTTCCATCATGATTGAATTCGATTAACTGATTTTCATCTAAAACTAAATTAATGTCACTATTTATAGTCGCACTTCCATTCAATAAGTACAATAGGGATTGGTGATTATTATCAATTGCAATAGTATATTCTCCATTCTTCTCGATATCAATCATATAAGCATTAACGGAAGTTTGTGTGCTAATTTTCCCTTGCTTACCGTCCAAACTACCAGCGATAACTTGAATGTTAACCTTATTATCTGGTGAAGAGACCACAGAAAAATCTTCATGCCTTACATGCTGATAATTAGCTGACATCATTTTCTTTTCTGCAGGTAAATTCAACCATAATTGGATTCCCTCAAGAGTCCCTCCTCTTTTTACAAACTCCTTAGTAGGGCCTTCAGCATGAATTATACCTCGTCCTGCAGTTGTCCATTGCACATCTCCAGCTTTCACCACGCTCTCATGACCTAAAGAATCACGATGCAATTGCTCCCCCTGAATTAAAAATGTTATAGGTTCAAAGCCTCGGTGAGGATGCGGCCCTAAATCGAATGGGTTATTCTCTACATTTATTTTATAAGGCCCATAATGGTGTAAAAGTATAAATGGATCTATCATTTCTATTTTTTGTGTTGGTATTGGTTGGCGCAATTCTATTGGCCCCATATTTACAAAGTCACTTCTTCCTTTTGCTTTTATCGAATTAAGTTTCATTTTTAAGTCTTTTCTAATATTCTCCATGGAATATATATATTTAATTTTTTTTATCTAATCTTATCAAGTAAATCACTCAATTGGCCTGCCTCTTTTTCTGTTAAATTATCAAGGTAATCATCTTTCATTTCCATAGATATATTGTCCAATAGTTTAATACCAAATTCTGTGATTTCTATATGTACTACTCTCCTATCTTCAGGACATGCAATTCTGCTAATTAATTTTTTATCACATAACTTATCCATTAATCTTGTGGCATTTGGAGCTCGCTCTATCATACGATCTTTTATAGTTTGTACTTTCAAAGGTTTACCCGCACCTCTTAATATTCTTAAAATATTAAACTGTTGTGGCGAAATACCATATGTCTTGAAAAAAGCATTTTGTTGACTACTTATCCA
>Ga0316189_10000494_pt1 | contig 39342 bp, 34 predicted proteins | sample LowCovwburrow_MG_FD_204930 | JGI IMG/M metagenome (GOLD analysis project Ga0316189, IMG submission 204930) | Coastal sediment microbial communities from Maine, United States - Lowes Cove worm burrow | ecosystem: Environmental > Aquatic > Marine > Coastal > Sediment | place: USA: Maine...
TCCTTACTGTTCCGGCTGCATTTACCGTGCCTACAGGAGAAGCTCACTGGGAGGTGCTGCTGCGGGCCAGAGCGATTGAAAATCAGTCATATGTTATGGCTGCGGGCCAGTGTGGAACACATCCCGGAAACAGACGCACCTGGGGTCACAGTATGATCATTGATCCGTGGGGAGATGTGCTGGCGACATTGGTTGATGAAGAGGGCATCATTACAGCTGAACTGTCACTCAACAGAGTGCAAAAAATAAGAGAAGCTTTGCCAGCACTTAATCACAGGAGAATCTGATTAGATATGAGTGAGATGGTAGAAGAGAAGCGTAGCCAACCCAACCGCGATCAGCTTCGTGCTCATCGCCAGATATTCTGGGATGCATGGCAGAGGGCCAGAGATAATTTACCGCTGGATGCAATGCAGGTCCGTATTGCGCGGGTCATTGAGATGCACCCGGAACACCACCACTTCTTTGATGATATGGAGTCGTTTCTTGACCGGGACTTCCATGTTGATGATGGCATGAACCCCTACCTCCACCTCTCACTGCATCTGGCACTGGAAGAGCAGGTTGCCACCAAGCAGCCTCCGGAAGTTCCACAGGCTCTTGAATATCTGATGAGTGTTAAAGGCATTGATCGACATGCTGCCCTGCATCATATTTTAGAGATTCTCGCTGAAACGGTCTATTTTTCTCAGGGGAATGAGCCCGATGTCATGCTCTACCTCACCCGTGTAAAGGAGTTGATGAAACAATGATTCGTAGTATTTTTGTATCCGCCCTATTCTTCTTCGGCCCTGCACTGCTGATGTTTCTGTTAAGGAATGTGTTTTACCTGAGCAGAGCATGGTTACGACTTCGCAGAATTCAGAAAAAGCAGGAACATGAGGTGATTGATATCACCCCGCATAAACATCATGGATCACCATCCCTGTTTTTTAATATTACGGCAATTGTGGTGGGCCTGATCTGCGCATTTCTGGCCTGGCAGGAGATGCGAAGCGGACCTGAAGTGCCGATGCACTATGTTCCGGCGCATGTCGACGAACGTGGAAAGATTGTACCCGGAGCTATGATGCCGATAAAAGAGACTGAATCTACTGCATCAGATCAATCAGCTGATAAGTAGTCAGGTGTGAAAGGTCTGTGTTTTATCAAAATCGGCTGGATCACTCTTTTTAGCTCGCACGTTGGTGCCACAGTTAGGGCATTCATAAATATCAGCCTCTTCGGCCTGAAATTTCTCTTTACACTGTGGGCACGTCATCTTCACCTGACTCATGATCTCTCCTCTCCGGCAAACGGTCGTTAGCCGTGTCTGAAGAGCATATTGGAATCCCAATCGCCCCCAAAATCAAGTTTCAATCCACCGAGCAGTGGATGGGGGACGATACACTCCTGATCACCGCCACGCCGCAGCTGGCTGCTGACTGGAAATTACGTATTTTGAAAGAGCTTCAGCAGGAGGTGAATGAAACACCACCGGTAGTTTGCTGGCAGGAGTGGCTAACCCGGCTGGCCGGAACGATTGCAGACTCCCCTATTCCCCTAACCAGACTGCAGGAAGAGCAGTTGTGGGAGCAGGTCGTCTCAAAAGACCTGAAAACAGAAGGCATTAAAGCTGCCTCGACTCGCGCACTTATCAGGGGCGCATCTGAAGTGTGGGGCCTGATACAGGAGTACCAGATACCACTGTCAGAAATCACCCTTGGCGGAGAAGAGGGTGAAGCGGTGGTACGCTGGATAAATGCTGTTCAAACAGCGGTGAAAAAACAGCAGCCTGAACCAAGAATGCTGAGCAGTGAAATACCTGCCCTGATCTCACGCACCCTTTCGAAATCGCTGTTACAGAGTCAGCTCCCCAGGAGAATCCTGCTTGACGGTTTTGAATCACTCACGCCAATGCAGATGGAGATTCTCGAAAAAGTCGAAATAGCCGGCTGCTCAGTGAACAGTTTTGAAGAAGAGAAAACGTTATCCACCCAAACAGTCACGCCTGCTGCCGATGAGATGGATGAACAGGCTCATGTTGTAGCCCGCATCAAAAGCCTGCTCGATAAGAATCCACAGATGCGTATTGGCATTGCGACCGGTGAATCCTGTGACAGCAATTCACTACAGCGTCTTCTTGATCACACTCTGGTTCCGGAATCATCGATCGACCCCGCATACGAATTTCAGGCTGTCAGCATATCCGGTAGAAAAATATCTGACACCCCGATGGTACAGCAGCTTTTGCACCTTCTATCGGTAGCAGGAAAAACCACGCTGCCGTTCAAGGATTTTTCACCCCTACTCTTTTCACCATGGATCAAAGGCTTTGAAGAGGAGCGAATGGAGCGAGCCAGTCTGGACGCCCTCTTTCGTAAACAGAATCGACATCACCTCTCTCTCAGATCTCTGGGAAACTCATCTGACCTTGATCCGCTTCCCGGCCTGAAGTCTGTTCTTCATGCGATAGTTGAGTGGGATCAGGAGAGCAGACCTGCAGCTGCCTGGATCAGGTCTGTGCAAAAACTGATGCAGACAAGCGGCTTTATTCAATCAGTTCTTCCTGATGAAACTCTGCGTAGCAATATTGAAATTCGGCAGATGAACATATTTAGAGACACTCTGCTTTCACTGGTTGCCATTGATGAGATCTCCGGCCCCATCTCATGGAGAACGTTTCTCTCACTGCTCCGCTCCAGTTGCAGTGAAAAACGGTTTGCACTAACCCCTAAATTTCCAAACGTTTTAGTCATGCCCCTCTCTCAGGTTGCAGGAATTCGTTTCGATCATCTTTTTATCTTGGGTATGGATGAAACAGCATTTCCTCCCCCGGCAAGGCCACACCCGCTGCTTCCACTTCGATTGCAACAACAACAGAACATTCCAATGAGTTCGGGCTCACTATGTTTTGAATCTTCAACCTGGCTCTGGCAGCAGCTTCAGATTGCAGCCCCAACTGTTGAGATCAGCTATGCCAAGCAGAGGGGGGAGCATGAACAGCTGCCATCCGCCTTTTTGAGCGAGCTTCCCCAGAGCAATCCCATAACCTGGCCGCAACAGGCAACAGGGCAGGCACTGGAAAGCTTCGATGATTGTTTAAAAACGCCTCTGCTAAGTGATGAGACAGTTCGAGGTGGAACATCAATTATCCGTCTGCAATCGGCATGTCCATTTCGTGCTTTTGCAACACATCGCCTCGGAATCGCCGAGCTTGGAAAAACCGAGCCGGGCATTGAAGCCTCTACCAAAGGCTCTCTGATCCATCTGGCGCTTGAGATCATATGGAATCGTCTTAAATCACAAAAAGCTCTGCTTGCACTGAGTGAAGATCAGTGTGTGGAGCTGGTGGACTCTGCCATTGAAACTGCTCTGCAGGACAGCCACTCATCCCCGGCTTTCAATCTGCGTAAATTTGAAAAAAAACGGATGCAGCGACTTCTGGGGGAGTGGCTTAAACTGGAAGCATCACGTCCTCCATTTGAGGTGACCGGAAGTGAAGAACGTTTTGATCTGAATCTTCCTGAAGATTCGACATCCCAGTTTCCCATCACCATCAAGGCAGATCGCATGGACCGTGACGGCGACGGCCATCGGATTCTGATCGACTACAAAACAGGAGCCAAGCAGTCTCACAGCAGATGGATCGGAGAACGTATGGAAGAGCCTCAACTGCCTCTCTACGCCATGGCAGCTGAATTGACAGAACATGATGCCGTTACATTTGCCACATTGAGAAGTGGCGACCAGATGGGGTTTGAAGGGCTCTCAGGAGAAGATACCGGCATTGATGGAATTGCACTGTGTGATGGCAAATACAAGCGCCCTGAATCATGGCTGCAACTGCTTGATGACTGGAGAGAGCAGCTTAACAAGCTCGCTTCAGAATTTGCTGTTGGTGAGAGTATGGTCTCTCCCAGAGATCCGAATGCCTGCAGTTACTGTGGACTGGAAGCCGTCTGTCGCATCGAAGAGACCGGTTTTGAAATTGAGACGGAGGAGAACGAATGAGCAGCGAAGTGCGCACGCAGGCTGCTCACCCCGGCTTTTCTTATCTGGTTCAGGCCCCGGCCGGATCCGGTAAAACGGAACTGCTGACCCAAAGAATTCTGTCGCTGCTCGCTGTGGTTGATGAACCTGAAGAGATTCTTGCACTTACCTTTACCCGTAAAGCTGCTGCAGAGATGCGAAATCGTGTCGTTGAGTCACTGCGTATGCAGAAACCTGCAGATGAATCATCTCATAAAATGGAGACCTTTCGGCTGGCTGAGAGTGCGCTTCATCGCTCATCTGAAAAATGCTGGAACCTGGTAGAAAACCCCAATCGTCTTCGCATCATGACTCTCGATAGTCTGACGGGATCACTGGCCAGGCAGCTTCCGCTTCTATCCGGGCTGGGAGAGATGCCAACACCAAGCGAACATGCCATCGCTGCTTACCGTGAGGCTGTTGAATCAACACTGGATGATGCCATCCGGCGAGACAGTTTGGCCATAGAGACACTACTGCTTCATCTGGATCATAATATGGTCCACCTGATTGAACTAATGTCCGAAATGCTTGGGAACCGCGAGCAGTGGCTTAACTATATCGGCGAATTTGGGCGCCAGACTGCACAACTTCGGCAGATGCTTGAAACCAACATTGCTGCATGGATGCTCCAGCAGCTTCACCACTGCAACGATCTGATGCCTGTTGGGGCTAAAGCTGAACTGATAGAGCTCGCACGTTTTTCTGCAGCCAACGGTGGTAATCCGGCTTTCGAGAAGATTGTAACCTGGCCCGACTCCACGCTGGAAGGTGTCGAAATCTGGCAGCTTCTCGCAAGCTTTCTGCTGACGGCAAATGGAGCGGGATTTAAAAAGCGGCTTACAAAAAATGATGGTTTCCCAGCTTCTGCAAAAGCGGAAAAGGCTGCCATGACAGAGGTATTGGATCAGTTAACTGCCACACCCGCCCTTTTAGAAGCGCTGCAGACCATTCAGGGACTTCCCAAAGAGGCTCAATTTGATGAAGGCCAGTGGCAGGTTCTTAAAGCGCTGTTTGAGCTGCTACCTCTGGCCGTACTCAAACTTCAGCATGTTTTCACGCGCGATGGCAGTGCAGACTTTACTGAAATCGTTTTGCGTGCTCTTGATGCGCTCACTGATGCTGATGATAACCCATCCGACCTGCTACTAAAGCTCGACTATCGCCTTCACCACATTCTGATTGATGAGTTCCAGGACACCTCTGAACTTCAAATCAGACTCCTGAGATGCCTCTCTTCCGGTTGGCAGGAGAAGGATGGACGAACCCTTTTCATGGTCGGTGACCCGATGCAATCGATCTACCGCTTTCGTAAAGCTGAAGTAGGGCTCTTTCTACAGGCTGCTGACAATCGAGTCGGGCTACCACCTGTCGAGGAGAAGAGACTGGTACGAAACTTCCGCTCTGCTCCGGCCATTGTCGATTGGGTAAACCGGGCTTTTGCATCCATTTTTCCGATCCTGCAGAACATTTCAAACGGAGCTATCCCGCATGCCAGCGCAGATGCAGCCCTTGATCACCAGGGAGCTGTTCACCTGCATCTTCAGGAGGGGTTTGGTGAGTTGGCCGAGGCCAGAGAAATTGTTCAAATAGTCAGCTCTGCAAGAGCAGAGAATCGAACCGTTGGCATCCTCTCCCGCACTCGAAAACAGCTGCATGCGATCATGCCTGCGCTAAACAGTGCAGGCATCTCCTTTCGAGCTGTGAAAATCCTTCCTCTGAACAGCCGCCCCGAAGTCCGCACGATAAGGGCACTGACTCGTGCACTGTTGCACCCGGCAGACAGGGTTGCATGGGCAACACTTCTGCGGGCACCCTGCTGTGGCCTAAGCAGTGCTGAAATGTTCAGGCTGCTGGCAGGTGATGACCGCCCCATCTGGGAGATTATTCGCCAGACTCCTCAGGAGATGCAGCTTTCAGAAGATGTCCGGGCACGGATTGCTCATCTCAGCAGCGCAATTGAACCATGCATGGCAGCTGTCGGCAGAACCGGCATTCGAAAAGTGGTGGAGAGCGCATGGATAAGAGTGGGTATGGCTGCCCATCTTGATCAGACAACAGAAAAAAACATTGCGACTGTTCTTTCACTGATTGATGAGCTTGATGGTGATGGAGAAGTTGCCGGTTCTGTCAATTTTGAACTGTTTGATGAGCGCCTTGAAAAACTCTATGCCGAACCGGATAGCTCCAGAGAAGCTGCTGAAGTTGAGCTGATGACCATGCATGGTGCCAAAGGGCTACAGTGGGACACTGTGATTCTTCCTGCGCTTGGAAAACCACCGAAAAGCAGCCATCTGCCACTTCTTGCATTCACAAATATTGAAATGAACCGTGAGAACGCTCTACTCATCTCTCCCAGAGCTGAGACTCGCAAAAGCGACGCCCTTTATTCACTCATTCAGAGGATCGAGAAAGAGAGAGCGGATCATGAGCTGGCACGACTGCTCTATGTGGCCACCACACGTGCTGAAACCGAGCTTCATATGCTCGGTCACCTTTCAGGCAGTAGCGGCAGAGCTGCCAAAGGCTCGCTTCTCTCCCTGCTGCTTAAAGATGGTGATGACTGCTTCGCTGCAGATGTCTCATTCATTGAGGATCGTGAATCGATACAGGCAGATGAAAAGCTGGCACTTCAGCGTTTTAAAACAGTCCCTGAACCTCTTCCTGCTATCGAACCGGTGTCGGATCCGGATGCGCTGCATGAAATTGAGTTCGGCTGGGCTGGTGCTGAAGCAGCCCCGATCGGCAATACACTGCATGCCATCCTGCAGCAGGTGGCCGAACAGGGTGTGGAGAACTGGAGTGATGAGCTGACAGAGAGCGCAGCTCACACCATGCAGCGCATGTTGATTGCCGAGGGGCTATCCGGAGAGATGCTCACATCTGCCCTCTCCCGCTGCAGAACCGGACTTAAAAAGAGCCTGAAGAGTAAAAAAGGTCGGTGGATTTTATCCGGCACTCACAATGATGCTCACTGTGAGTGGCCGCTGAGTACGGTTCGTAACGGGCAGGCCTCTCATCGCATTATCGACCGCAGTTTTATCGACCACGATGGCGCACGGTGGATTATCGATTATAAGACGGCTTCACATGAAGGTGGCAATCTGGATCAGTTTCTTGATAGTGAGCAGCAACGTCACTGCAGGCAGCTTGAAGGGTATCGTGAACTTCTGCAGAAGATGGATTCCAGCCACCCCATAAAGATGGCTCTCTACTTTCCGGTCGTGGATGGTTGGCGGGAACTGTGAATCTGGTCTACGCTAACGCTTCAAACATGAGGGGAACAAAATGAAGAAGTACCTGCTGATTGCTTTGGCCATCGCTATTATCGTCGTGGTTGCAGCTCCCATTGCCACGGGAATTATGGCTGAAAAGCAATACCATTTAATGATCCGGACAAATCCGCTTCAGCCAACGCTGAATCTTGAATCAAAAAGCTTTGAACGGGGCCTCTTCAGCAGCCGGGCAAGCACATTTGTTGAGGTCAAAGATCCAGCGCTTCGTGAAGCACTGGCTGATAAACTCGGAAAAGATGAAAATGGAAAAACAGGCATTCTTATTCATCACGATCTCAAGCATGGCCCACTCACCTTCACTGCCGGACAGGGCATCAGCTTTGCTATAGCCAAGGCAACCCATCAGATCGAGCATCACGGCGAACAAAATCCCGGGAACATGAAACTGTTCCAACTTGATACCAGGCTCCACTTTGATGGATCACAGAGTCTGCTAATCAACAGCAGCGAGATATCAACAAAAAACGACAAAGCGGCAACCACACTGATGCCACTTTCGGCATCATTCGTGACCGACAGAAATTATCGGACCATGAAGGGCAGTGGTGATTGGAGAGGCATGACTTCGGAAAGCAGCCGGGGGGGAAAATTGTCCCTATCTGATATGCAATTTGAGCTTGATGCCAAAAAGAGCGGTGGAATGTGGCTGGGAAGCATCGCTTTCACCCAAGGCTCTATTCTGTTTGAGTCGTCGGAGAAAAGTCTGAAGATGGATGGTCTGAAGGTTCAATCCAGATCATCCGAGCATGATGATCGCCTGATCGACTCTACAACAGAGCTGTCACTTCAGCAGATTAATGCGACTGGAAAAACGTTTGGGCCCGGCGAACTCAGTATTGCCGTTAACAACATTCCCGCAACTGCTCTTGAGCGCCTCAACGCCATTCAACAACGGGCCATGAATGCCCCGCCATCGGACAAGACCTTTGCACTGCAAGCTGCCGGTATCGAAGCTGCGGGCCTGTTGCCGGAGCTGTTGAGCCATGGCATCGTGATAGATATAGAGAGGCTACGTTTCAATACGCCGGATGGTGAGGTCGACGGACACTTCAACTTAAGTCTGGCGAAGAGCAATCCTGCATCGCTTCTGAATATCCCCTATCTGAAATCAATCATGTCACTGAATGCCGGATTTTCACTGCCGGTCGCACTCGTCCCTGAAACCACAATGAAAAAACAGCTTCAACCGCTGGTAGATCGGGGCTATCTGAACATTGATGAAAAAACGCTGAAATCAGAGATCAGGATGAGTGCCGGAACTCTAACAATGAACGGTAAGGTTGTTCCCCTTCCATATTAACAGGAGGAACACTGCGCCCGCAGAGTCATTCAGGCCGGGCTAACTGCCCTGATAGCAGGGGGTCACTGAGAAAACAGCGTTTTTGAAATCTTCCTGACGAAATGGCTTGTGCAGAAAAACACAACTCTCCTGCTTATGTTCGTCCCTGATATCAAGCCCTCCGCTCATTAGCACAAAACGACTGTCGGGATGTCGGGAGAGCACCTGCTCCATCAACTGATAACCATTTTGACCAGGCATGGTTATATCACTGATAACTGCAGCTGGAACCCGATACTCCGAACTTTCGAGATATTCAAGATACCCCGCCGAAGAGTTGAACACCTCTGTCTCGTGGTTCATATCTTTTAACATTTCGCGGATAAAAAAACAGATCAGGGGCTGATCATCAATAATGTGAAATAGCATAACCCAAAGTATGAGGCCGTGTTGTTTTTCACGGCATCCCGTAAAAAAGGGATGTACAAACATGTAGAATGTTTCTAACCAGTTAGCCTTTCGGGAGAGTTGAGTATCAATTTTTAACCAAATCCGGTTATTCAACAACATCTCCTGCAATAATATTGCACCACTATTCCCCACCTCCCTTTAAACCCCTGCTATTTCTATAGATAGCCTATCTATATCAACAAAACTTAACTGTGCCGATCTACAACACCCTCCACTATTTATGCTTTGGTGGGTTGACAAGGGTGCAATTGTGGACAATATTGGCGATTAGTGGGGATTTGTGGGTAATCCTCCTGAGTTAACGTGGAGAGGCAATAATTTATGTTCGAAGGTGAGCATACCGTAAGCATGGATGAAAAGGGTCGCGTCAGCATTCCAGCTGGATACCGCGAAACCCTCCGTCGCCTCTACGACGATGAGCGTGTTGTTATTACCCGTGACTTCGACGGCTGCCTTCGTGTCTATCCACCCAAAGAGTGGGAACGCAAAGTTCTCCAGAAAGTTCGCTCCCTACCCATGAACGATCCCAAAGTCCGTGCTTATGAAAGATTTGTAATCAGCCCTGCTACCACCTGCTCTCCAGACAAGCAGGGCCGTGTCCTTGTCTCACCCATATTGAGAAAGGATGCCGATCTGAACAGGCAGGTTGTTTTTGCCGGTGGTCCGGATCACTTTGAAATCTGGAACGTGGATCGACGCACTGCTGCGCTGGAAGAGGCCCAAACGCTTCTGCTGGCTGGTGGACTGGACTTCTAATGTGTCAAACCACAGAGAAGATTCCCACACGGAACACCTACCTGTTCTCGCCAATGAGTTTATCGATGCGCTCTGCATTGATCCTGATGGCAAATACGTTGACGCTACCTTCGGCCGCGGCGGTCACAGCCGCATGCTGCTTAAACGCCTCTCCTCCTCGGGGCAGCTTATCGCACTGGATCGTGATCCGGATGCGGTGGCTGAAGGCAAGCGTCTTGAAACTGAAGACCCGCGTTTCACTATTATTCACTCCGATTTCGGATCTCTCGATGGCGCTATCGAAAAAGCAGGGTGGGATAAGGTGAGTGCCATCGGCTTCGATCTTGGTGTCTCCTCTCCACAGTTTGACCAGGCTGATCGTGGCTTCTCTTTTCAACATGACGGACCGCTGGATATGCGCATGGACTTTGAGCATGGCCAGCCGTTGTCCCGGAAATTAAAAAATATTTCTGAAAAAGAGCTGGCTCAAGTGATCCGCGAATATGGCGATGAGCGTTATGCGATGCGTATTGCCAAAGCAATTCTGCGCGAGCAGAAGAGTGGCGATCTGAACTCCACCCGTGATCTTGAGAATGCCTGTTTCCATGCAGTGCCCAAACAGGCGCGCTACGGCGGTGCTCACCCTGCAACACGTACCTTTCAGGCGCTTCGCATCTGGGTCAATGACGAATATGGGCAGATAGAGGCAGGTATCAAATCTGCTGTCTCTCACCTGCTGCCAGGCGGACGGCTGGCCGTGATCTCTTTTCACTCCGGAGAAGATCGCCGGATTCGTGACCTGATCGAAGCTGAAGTTCACCCTTGCACATGCCCACCACAATTCCCGATCTGCGTATGTGGGCTCGTAGCCTCCATGCGCTGGGTACAGAAAAAGCCGGTGCGCCCCTCAGAGGAAGAGATGGCTGCCAACCCGCGCAGCCGCTCCTCCATGCTGCGCATCGCTGAAGCTATTGACGTGGGTGTGGGCCAGTGATCAGCCGCAGACTCTCAACCACCCTCATTCTGGGTTCGGTCGCTCTGCTAGCAGCTACTCAGGTCTGGCTCTCACACGTGCGTTATGAACTCTCGCTGGAGACCTCCCGCATCCAGAAGGAACAGAGCGAACTGAACCGCGAAATTCACCAACTCAATCTTGAGCTGGCTAGCCTGACCCGGCCTGAACGCCTGCGCAAAATTGCTCAGACGGAACTGGGAATGGCACCGCCGCTTCCCATGCAGGTGATTCGCCCATGAGCCGCGCCTCCATGAATAATCAGGAGAAAATCTTCATTCGTCGTCGCCTTGAGGCAGTGGCAGGCCTGGTTGCGGTCGGATTTCTGCTGCTAACGATTCGTGCGGTTGATCTGCACTGGCTGCAGGCCGATGAGTTGCAGGCGATGGCCGACAAACAGCGTTACCGCCAGTTTGAGTCAGCCGCGCCGCGCGGGCCGATTCTTGATGTAAATGGACGCTCACTTGCAGAGAGCATTGAAGTCCCCTCTATTGCCGCTATCGCTCGTGAAGTTCCTGATGCCGATATTGCCAAGCTGGCAGAGGCGCTCGGCATGAATGAGAAGAGCCTGGCCAAAAGACTGAAGCGCAGTCAGGGGTTTGTCTGGCTTGCTCGTCAGGTAAAACCCGTCACAGCCGAAAAGGTGATGGCGCTTAATATTGAAGGTGTTCGTCAGGAGACCGAATGGCGTCGTTACCACCCTCTTGGCCCGGAAATCGGCCATCTTCTCGGCTTTGTAGGTATTGATGGTCATGGCCTTGAGGGCGTGGAGCGTAATTTCAACGGCACGCTGGCAGGAGCTCCGGGAATCAGACTGGTTCAGCGGGATGCTCGCGGCCGATCACTGCCAGGCGGCATCTGGTTAAAGGATCCGGCGATTGGCAAAACCGTCCGCCTGTCACTGGACAGCAGCATCCAGAGCATCGCCTATGCAGCGCTGGCCGATGGTATTCGCCAGCAAAATGCCAAGGGCGGTTCCGTGGTTGTGATGCGCCCTAAAGATGGTGCCATTGTGGCCATGGCCAACTGGCCCGGCTTCAACCCCAACAGTTTTGGCGACCATAAGCCGGGAGAGTGGCGCAACCGTGTGATTACCGATGTCTTTGAGCCCGGCTCAACACTGAAACCGTTTGCTATTGCTGCGGCACTGGAGTCCGGCAAGTGGAAACCTGAGTCCCGCGTTTTTTGTGAAAATGGCAAATATCAAGTTGGCAGCCATACCATCCACGACGATCATCAGGAGGCGTGGCTTGATCTGACCGGGCTGATTTCCCGCTCCAGCAATATCGGCATTGCCAAGGTTGCACTGGATATCGGATCCGAACGTCTCTACAACATGCTGACAGAGGTCGGTTTCGAACGTCGAAGTGGGATCGGATTAAGCGGTGAATCGCCTGGCATCATACCACCCATCGGGCGATGGGGGGCGGTTGAAACCGCCAACATTGCCTTCGGCCAAGGGATCGCGGTCACGCCGTTGCAGCTTGCAACGGCCTTTTGCGTTTTGGCAAATGGCGGTAATTATGTGGCGCCAAAACTCCTTGCTGATCAGGAGCCTCGCGCTACACACCGTGTTATGCCTGAAAAAACAGCCCGCATCATCGCCTCCATGCTGGAGACTGCAACAGGCCCGGACGGCACCGGAAGCAAGGCTGTTCCGGCCGGCTATCGTGTGGCAGGGAAAACCGGAACCGCACAGAAACCAAGTGCAGATGGCAGTTATGCCGATGACAAATTTACTGCCGTTTTTGCAGGCATGGCGCCTGCCGAAAACCCCGAGCTGGTTGTTGTGGTCGTGATTGATGAACCGCAGAAGTCGATCTACGGCGGCCAGGTAGCCGCGCCGGTATTCCGCAATATTGTTGCCACAGCACTCCCATATCTTGGCATCTCGCCGACCGAGATAGACACCCCGGAATGGCAGGTGCTAAAAACCTCGCTCTCCGATGACGACAGGCTTGTTTCACGCCACTCGCTGGTTCGACTCTCACTCAGGGAGGCCAGAAAAATCGCTTCTGCACGCGGATTCCGGCTACGTACTCATGGCACCGGCTGGGTCAGCCATCAGGAACCTCTCTCTCTGGACTCGATTGCGACTGGCGGATTGGTGGAGGTATGGCTCGATGAGTAACGCCATGCAACCTCTCTCCCGAATCGGTTTTAAACCGGTGCCTCTCTCATCCCTGTCAGATGCAAAACCATCTTCAGATGTCTCCGTTTCCGGCATCTGCAACGATTCACGCCTGATTGAGCCCGGTGATGCGTTTCTCTGCATGCCCCGTGCCGCAACCCAGGCCGACGACTTTACACGCATGGCTGTGGAACGTGGTGCTACAGCTGTTATCACCATTGCCAAGCGGATGGGGAGGGCTATCACTATTGATCTGCCATCTCTTCAAATTCCTGACATGTCGGCGGCAGGCGTGATGCTGCGCAGGCTTCTCGGCACTGAAAAGTTCACTATCCACTGCATCGGCATCACTGGCACAGACGGAAAGACAAGCATTGCCTGGATGCTACGCGAGGCGCTGAAACACCGCCTTGATAAGGTCTGGTCAACAGGAACACTTGGATTGATCCGGGATGATTCCGACATTTCCGATATCGGCAATACCACACCATCTCTGATTACTTCTCATCACCTGATACAGCAGGCTATGCAGGAGAAGGTTGATGCGCTGGTCATGGAGGTCTCCTCCCACGGTATTGAGCAGGAACGTATCGCCGCCCTACCCATCAATACGGCGATCTGGACCAATATGGGGCATGATCATCTTCAGGATCACGGCGGCTTTGAAGCTTACAGCCAACTGAAAGAGCGTTTTGTCGTGCAGACCGTTCAGCAGGGCGGTATCGCCATCTGCAATGCCGACAATGAAACCATTCGAAACCTGATGGATAAAAACGGCGTTCCGGTACACTGGTATGCGCATGGCCTCTATGCCGGCGATTCCGATCGCCCAGTCGACCTGACATGGGAGCAGGAGCTTCCTGGCATGGTCCGCTTTTCCTACCGGGGCGAAGAGATTCGCATTGAGGATATCCCGGCCGGAGAGTTCCATGCTGAGAATCTGGCAGCTGTAGCGCTTACGTTGATCAACCGCTTTGGCGTGAAATTTAATGAGCTGCCGAAACTCCTTGATGGCATCAGCGCCCCTCCCGGTCGCATGCAGTCACTGGAGATCGGCCGCTGGCAAGTCTTTATCGATTACGCCCACACACCTGAAGCCCTTACCCGCTGTCTTGAAACTGCGCGCAAGCTGGCTCACAACCGTCTGATGGTGGTGTTTGGCTGTGGCGGTGACCGCGACAGGGAGAAACGCCCGGAAATGGGGCATGTGGCAGTCACCATGGCCGATTGTGTCTGGATCACTTCAGACAATCCGCGCGATGAACAGCCCGAGCTAATTGCGTCGGAAATCGAGAATGGTATGCCTAAACCCTATCCGGCCGAAGTTCATCTAAAACTGGATCGCAAACAGGCTATCTGTGACGCCATTGATGCCATGCGGCCCGGTGACCTGTTGGTGATCGCGGGTAAAGGTCACGAAGCCTACATAGAGCTTGCTGGTCATCGCACCGAATGGAGCGATTTCGACACTGCTGCCGACTGCCTGCATCTCAAAGAGGATCAGAGGATGCGGCTATGCGCATGACAGGTGCTGAACTCCAGAAGGCAACTCGCGGCGCATGGCGGAAGGGAGTCCCCGAATCAATCAGTGGCATCAGCACCGATTCAAGGAATTTTGCCGAAGGCTCCGCTTTCCTTGCGCTTCGGGGCCCCAATTTTGATGGCCACCGTTTTGCCGATCAGCTCTTCACCAAGGCGTCAGCCATGATCGGTGACGCACAGGGCGTGCAGTTGTGGGAAAGTTATGAAACTCCGCAACTTCAGGTTGAGGATACGTTGGCCGCACTCGGTGATATTGCCAATGCATGGCGCAACCGGTTAAAGCAGACGACAGTCATTGCCATCACAGGCTCTTACGGCAAGACCACAGTTCGCTCAATGCTGGTCCAAATTTTCACTTCTCTGAGCCGGAATACCGCCGCGACACATGCCAATCTCAACAACCTGATCGGCGTACCAACCACACTGCTGGGTATCGACAAGTCGGCTGAAATCGCCTTGATTGAGTGCGGTATCAGCGAAGAGGGAGAAATGCGGCGCCTCTCCGAGATTGTACAGCCGGATGTCGCTGTAATTACAGGGCTTGCGCCGGCGCATAGCAGCGGCCTTGGCGGCATGAAAGGCGTGGCCAGTGAAAAAACGGCCCTGCTCAGCCACTTGCGTCCACAGGGGTGGTGTCTGCTTGGTGAGGGTGTTGCTAAACAGCTTAGCCAGCATGAGCAAACCATCTCTCATGATGCTATCGACATGGATCAGGGAGCTGATGAAGCTGTTCAATGGTATCTGAACGACCATCAACTAACCTTAACTTACAGAGGAGAGCTGGCCAAAATCAAGCTGGCACTTCCTGCCTCTCACTGGGCAGCCAATATGGCACTGGCTGTCACCATCGCCATGCGATATTTCAATCAAAAAAACGACAAAACCACGCCTGCATTTGCCAAAGTGGTTGCCACGCTTGCTGACTGGAAACCTGTTGAAGGGCGTATGGAAATCGTGACTGGCATTAACGGCGCCAGCGTCATGGATGACAGCTACAATGCCAATCCCGCCTCTATGCAGGCTGCGCTCGACACGCTGACCAGACTTTCCGGTCGCCGCATCGCCATTATCGGTGATATGGGTGAGCTCGATGATCCGGGTTCTGCGCACTGTTCACTCAACCTTTCAGATATCGACATGGTAATTCTGGTAGGTCGCGAGATGGAAGCTGCGAAAGAGAGCTGCCCGGATGCCATCTGGTTTGCTACCACTGATGAAGCTGTGGCCTGGACCAAGGAAAACATGACAACATTTAACAGCAGTGACCACATTCTGATCAAGGCATCGAGAAGCATGCAGCTTGACCGGGTTGTTCGCCTGATGGTTAACCAGGAGGCTATCCATGCTCTATAACCTCCTCTATCCACTTGCCGACCAGTTCTCCCTGTTCAACCTGTTCCAGTACATCACTTTCCGTACGGTCTATGCGCTTCTCACTTCGCTGATTCTCTGCTGGATTCTAGGCCCTTTCTTCATCAAATGGCTGACTTCGAAACAGGGCATGGGCCAGCCCATCAGGGCTGATGGGCCGCAGAGCCACATGAGTAAACAGGGAACGCCGACCATGGGCGGGCTGCTGATTCTACTCACCTTTACTCTCTCCACCCTTCTATGGGCGGATCTCTCGAACAAATTCATATGGCTCGGCCTGATGCTGACACTTGGATATGGCCTGATAGGCTGGCTTGATGACCATTTGAAAATCAGCAAGCAGAATTCGAAAGGATTGGCAGGCAGATGGAAGCTCCTGCTTCAGCTGCTCTTCGGCGGTATTGCAGCAGTTGGCCTCTACCAGATGACGGAACCTATGGTTGATATCCCCTTCTTCAACTTCCAGTGGGATATGGGCCTCTGGTATCTGCCATTTGTTATCTTTGTACTGATCGGCACCTCCAATGCGGTCAACTTAACTGATGGGCTTGATGGTCTGGCGGTGACTCCAACCTTCATGGTTGCGATTGCCCTCGCAGTCGTGGTCTATCTGTCCGGACATGCTCAATTTGCAAAATATCTGATGATTCCATACGTCCCCGGTGCAGGCGAATTGACTATATTCTGTGGCGCCATGGTAGGCGCGTGCCTCGGTTTCTTATGGTTTAACACTTACCCGGCTCAGGTTTTTATGGGTGATGTAGGTGCACTGGCGTTGGGCGGCGCCCTAGGGTTTGTCGCCTGCGCCGTGCATCAACAGTTCCTGCTCGCCATAGCCGGAGGCATCTTTGTCCTGGAAGCTGTTTCGGTGATAGTTCAGGTGGCCTCATTCAAGCTGACCGGAAAACGCGTATTTCGTATGGCCCCGATCCACCATCACTACGAGCTTAAAGGTTGGGCGGAGCCGAAGGTTATTGTCCGCTTCTGGATCATCTCACTCATTCTTGCACTCGTGGCTCTCTCCACGTTGAAGATCAGGTGATGGCGACGTGAATCAATCAATCACCAATAACGCCATCCTCGGCATGGGAAAGACAGGCATCTCGCTTGCCCGATTCCTGCTGCGCAACGGAGAACGTTGTGAGGGTTTTGACGAACACAAAGTCAAACTTCCGGATGACCTGAAAATGCCGCTGCATATCGGCAGCTTCAAGGCAGATAAGCTTAGTCAGTTTGATCGGGTCATTGTCAGCCCGGGAATCCGCTGGAATGATCCAGTACTTGTAGAACTCAGAGAGAAACAGATCCCTGTCAGCGGTGATCTCGACCTCTTCCTCGAACATTACAAAGGGCCGACCATTGCCATTACCGGGACCAATGGTAAAACCACCGCAACCTATCTGGAAGATCTGATGCTGGAGACCCTTCCCGGCGGTGTTGAAGCGGGGGGCAACATCGGCACCCCTATGCTGGATCTGCTACGCGGCAAGCGTGAACCTGCACGGGTTGTTCTGGAGCTCTCAAGCTTTCAGCTGGAACGAGGCAGCGCCCTCAAGCCGGAATGGGCCGTACTGCTCAATTTCCAGTCCGACCATGCAGATATGCATGATTCTCCTGAAGAGTATCTGGCTGCAAAACTACGCATGTTCGAGAAACAGGGAGAGGGCGATACCGCCATGTTCCCTGCAGACGCAATCTGGGATAAGCAGGTTTGGTCACTTGGCGAACGAGGCGTTCGTGTACTCCGCTTTGGCCACTGTGATGAAAATGACAGCTCATCCGAGCTGCTCACCTGCGGCATTATGCAGACCTCAAACGGCCCTACCCTCTTCTGGAGCCAAAACTGGCAGCGTCAATTAATCCCATGCGAACAGATTCCAGCGCGCGGCAGGCACCAGCACATGAACATGGCCGTTGCCGCACAAATTGCTGCTGACTACGGCGTGAATCATGATGTCATTCGTGAAACCATGACCTGTTTCAAAGGATTGAAACATCGGCTGGAACATATCGGTATAAAGGCCGGTCGTGACTGGTTTGATGACTCTAAAGCGACCAATCCCGACGCTGCCATTGCAGCCCTGAACTCTTTTGAAAAAGCAATCTGGATATGCGGCGGTTTAAGAAAGGGACTCGATCTGGCGCCTCTTGTTTCCGTTGCAACCAAGCACGTTTCACACGCTTTTGTTATCGGAAAAGATGCCGACCCATATGTAGAGATACTGCAGCAGGCTGGCGTGCCGCATTCCGTTGCCGGCACTATCGAAGACGCCGTCTCCATGGCATCAAAGCTGTCGGGAAATGACCCTGTGCTTCTATCCCCTGCTGCTGCCAGCCAGGACCAGTTTAAAAATTATGCCGAGCGTGGAAAGGCTTTTTCAATAGCAGTTGAGAGCCTTGGTGGTGCGTCATGACAATTTTGCAGGAGCAAGTGGCAATGACCTGCCGCGCGATAGTTTCCGCTGATTGTCAGTCTGCACGGTCGACCCGCCCGCAGAGTGGAGCACAAAGAGGCAGTAATGCCGTTTGGACGAGCGAAGCTCGCCTTTATGGTGAGGGGTATGGATGCCCCGAATCACATGGAGGTGCGACATGAGTAATCGAATTGCTCCTCCCGACCGGATCATCACAGGCTCTGTCCTGCTGTTGCTCACACTCAGCATCGTCATGATCGGAAGTGCCAGCCTTAGTGTGGCTGAAGCACGTTTCGGCGACCCGTTGAGAATCATCTCTCACTGGCTTTTCTACATTCCTGTCGGGCTTCTTCTGGGCTGGGGTGTTTCGCAGGTGCATCCAAACTGGTGGAAAGCTGCAAGTCTATCCCTGCTTGGTCTAATGCTTCTGGTGATGCTCTCCATCCTGATGTTCGGCGTAAAAATTAACGGCGCAACCCGCTGGTTCTCGCTAGCTGGCATGACCCTGCAGCCAGTTGAACTGCTTAAACCCGTCGTGATTCTCTATCTGGCATACTATATGGCTGCCTTTCCGGATCGTCTAAAAAGCTTTGCCAGTGGCATGGCCCCCATGCTGGTGGTGGTAAGCACTACCGCACTGCTTCTGCTGCTGCAGCCTGACTTCGGCAATGCCGCGCTAATTATCATGGTTGCCTTCTGCATGTGGTTTGTTGGCGGCGTTCCACTTCGCCACCTTCTCGCACTAATATCTGCAACTATTCCAATCGGCCTGATCGCCATCATTGCCGAGCCATACCGGCTCAAACGTCTTCTCAGCTTTACCGACCCATGGGCCGACCCATTTGGCAGTGGTTATCAGCTGGTTCAATCAATGATCGCTTTCGGTTCAGGTGGTGTTTCCGGAAGCGGCCTTGGACAGGGCGTGCAGAAACTCTTCTACCTGCCGGAGGCATTTACCGACTTTATTGCGGCTGTCCTGGCAGAAGAACTCGGCCTGGCAGGCACACTCGCATTGATCATCATCTTCATGGTTCTGATCTGGCGCGGCCTGAAACTTTCCATGCAGGTCAAAGAGCCATTTGAGCGTCTACTGGTACTCGGTTGCACCCTGTTGATAGCCATTTCATGCATGATCAATCTCGGTGCAGTGATGGGAATCCTGCCAACCAAGGGGATGCCGATTCCATTCTTCTCCTACGGCGGAAGCGCGCTATTTGGAAACTGCATTCTAATCGGGCTTATTCTCTCGATTCAGCGTCATCAACCAAACAATCGTCCACTTCAGAATGGCCGAAACGCTGAGGCTATAGCATGACGATCAGACCAATCCTCTCCATTGCCGGCGGCGGCACCGGCGGACATGTCATGCCTGCCCTGGCACTTGCCGATGCTGCGCGTGAAACATGGCCCGAACTGAAGGTTCAGTTCATTGGCGCCGAACGCGGGCTTGAGGCTCGCCTGCTCTCTGAGCGAAAAGAGGATTTCCTATTGCTCTCCATGCACTCCATTCAAGGTGCAGGCCTGATTCAAAAGTTACGTGTACTGTTATGGGAGCTGCCAAGAGCTGTCTGGCAGGTGCGCTCACAGTGGAAGAGTCAGCCACCTCATCTGGTTGTCGGTGTTGGTGGTTATGCCAGTGTCACCGGAGTACTTGCAGCTCTGGTCAGCCGCATTCCGGTAGTTCTCTATGAGCAGAATGCCGTGCCAGGCATGGTGAATCGGAAATTGGCCCGCTTCTGCAGAAAGATCATGCTCGGTTTTTCCGAAGCAGTCCGATTGCTGCCAGCCGAGAAGAGCATTATGACAGGCAATGTGGTCAGAGAGGATATTGCCGCCATCAACTGGCAGGCTCATCTCCCGCCACGACTGCTGATTCTCGGTGGTTCACAGGGTGCCGCATTCCTTAACGACAACCTTCCCGCTGCATGTCGGCTTTTGAAAGAGAGAGGTCACAGCTTTGAGGTCACCCATATTGCCGGAGCAAACCGTGCCGATGCTGTAAGCCGGGCATACAGTGATGCTTCAATCAAAGCTGAAGTGCTCGGTTTCTGCAACGAAATGCCAAAATTCTATGCCAGTGGCGATATGATGATTGCCCGCAGTGGCGCCATGACCGTTGGTGAGGCCGCTATCTGCGGCATGCCAACCATTTTTGTACCACTGCCGCATGCAGCTGATAATCACCAGTATCATAACGCCAGAGCAATGGCCGAGCACAATGCTGCTGTCATTGTTGAGCAGAAGCAGACCTCGGTTGTCGAACTTGCAGATGAGATAGCCAAGATGCTGTTTGATTCAGATCGCCTTTCAACCATGAGCCAGGCCGCAATGGCGCGGGCAACCGCAAATGCCAGAGAGAGACAGCTTGAAACAATCAGCGCTTATCTGCCGCTATCGGAGGTGAACGCATGAAAACCCGTATCCAGCGCATTCACCTGACAGGCATAGGCGGCATCGGCATGAGTGGTATTGCAGAACTGCTGCACAACCAGGGATTCTCCGTTCAGGGTAGTGATGCTGCAGAGAGCCCCAACGTGCTCAAGCTTCGGGCACTCGGTATCACCGTGCATATCGGTCACGCTGCCGAAAATATTGGCCACGCACAGGTCGTGGTAACCTCCACAGCCATTGCAAAAGGCAATCCTGAAGTGAGTTACGCCAGAAAACAGGGCATTCCGATTATTCCAAGGGCTGAGATGCTGGCCGAGTTGATGCGCATGAAACTGGGCGTAGCCATAGCGGGCAGCCATGGCAAGACAACGATTACATCCATGATCGCTCACGGAATGGAGATAGCCGGGCTTGACCCAACCTACGTGATTGGTGGCCGACTGATGGCAACAGGTGACAATGCGAAGTTGGGAGGAAGCCCATGGCTGGTCGCTGAAGCCGATGAGAGTGATGGCTCATTCCTTCGCCTCTCACCCACCATTGCCGTGGTCAGCAATATCGATCCTGAGCACCTTGATCACTATGGTGATTTCGATCATCTGATGGAGGCCTTTCGCCAGTTTGTAAATATGACACCGTTCTATGGACGCGTGGTGTTGCACCATGAGCACCCCAATGTGGCATCGCTTCGTAAAGGGCTGCACAAGCCGATAACCACTTATGGAAGCAGTCCACAGGCTGATCTTCACCTGATTGATCTGAAGCCCGACGGCAATGGTCAACAGCTCATCGTTGGTATCAGCGGCAAGGCAGAAAAGTGCAGCTTCAGACTACCGATGCCGGGCAGACACAACGCTGAAAATGCGCTGGCAGCCATGGCTGTGCTCATGGATCTTGGTGTTGATACCAAAACCATCAAAAAAGGCATGCAGAGCTTCGCCGGCATTCAGCGCAGGTTCCAGTCTGTCGCATCAGGTGAGGGTGTTCTTGTTGATGATTATGCGCACCATCCGAAAGAGATTATCGCAACCCTTGAGGCGGCAGCATCATGCTGGCCGGAGAAAGAGATTTCCGTCATTTTCCAGCCGCATCGTTACACCCGCACACAGGATCTGATGGATGAATTTCTTGGTGCGTTTGACGCTGCCCATGAAGTGGCTCTGCTGCCAATTTATGCTGCAAGCGAATCTCCTATCGAAGGTGTTACCACTGAAAAGATGGTTGAAGGCATGCGTACACGTGGCCACAAACATGTCTCACTCTGCCCGAGTCTTGAACGCGCAGAGCAGGATGCACTGGAGAAGATCAGAAATGGCAAAGTGGTGGTGTTGATGGGAGCCGGTTCTATCGGCGGTCTGGCTCAGCGGCTTCGCGACATCATATCAGAGGCCGAATCATGAGCTGGCAGGAGAGCATCTCCCTGTTGGGACGGTTTGATGAGCATATACCACTCGCGACCCACACCACGCTGGCGATTGGCGGCCCTGCACGCTGGTATTTCCGCCCTATAGGTGAGGCCGAACTGGCTGAAGCACTGAAACTCATCCCCGATGAGATAGCCATCCTGCCTTTAGGGCGCGGCAGCAACCTGCTGGTTTCCGATCAGGGCTTTGATGGTGTTGTTATCGATTTTGGTGAGCTCGATACGATCTCAACAAATGCCTGTGAACTCAGAGCAGATGCGGGATCTCGCATGGGGAAAATTGCCCAGCACTGCGCTGCACAAGGGCTTGCCGGGCTTGAGTTTATGGCAACTGTGCCTGGAGACCTGGGCGGAGGTATCGCCATGAATGCGGGCGCATTCGGACAACAGGTCTCCGACACTCTTCTCTCCGTTCGCCTTCTGCTTCGTAGTGGTGAGATAAGTGAGCTTAATCGTGATCAACTGAAGATGGATTACCGTCGCACCGAACTCCCCGAGGGTGCGCTGGTGATCTCCGCCCATTTCGAACTTCAAAGTGATGATGCAGAAGCTATTCGTGACCGGATGCGTGAGATGCGCAAACAACGCAGCAGCACGCAGCCACTGTCACTACCTAACTGTGGATCTGTCTTTAAAAATCCTCCGGGTGATCACGCTGCACGCCTCATTGAGGCTGCAGGGCTGAAGGGAACAAGGATCGGGAATGCCCGCATCTCATCTACACATGCCAATTTCATTGTGAATGAAGGCAAGGCTTCCAGTAAGGATGTGCTGACGCTGATCGGCATGGCGCAACAGGCGGTAGAGGAACAGTTCGGTGTGCATCTGGAACCGGAAGTAAAAATTCTCGGAGGTGCAGCATGAATAACATGAACATCACCTTCGAAAATGTCGGTGTACTTATGGGCGGAAGCTCCAGTGAACGTGAGATTTCATTACGTTCAGGAAAAGCGGTCTCCGCAGCACTCAAACGATCAGCTGTTAAGGTCACTGAACTTGATCTTAACCACCGTTGGCCTGAACAGATTCAGAACTCGGGTATTGATGCTGCATTTATTGCTCTGCACGGAACATTGGGCGAAGACGGGGCCATCCAGGGTCTGCTTGAGATCATGGGCATCCCCTACACAGGTTCCGGCATTACTGCCTCAGCACTCTGTATGAACAAGAAGCTGAGCAAGAGTGTTCTTGAGAAGGCCGGCATCAAAACACCCGTTGATATCACCTTAAACAGCGATGGACCACTTCGTTATCCGGTGATCGTAAAACCAGTAGCTGAAGGCTCCAGTGTTGGGCTTCACTATATAAACGATCGGAATGAGTGGAATGCTCTCGGCATCAGCAACTCTGCAGGCTGGATAGCAGAGATGCCGGTGAAAGGGCCGGAGATCCATGTCTCTACCCTGAATGGCAAAGCACTGCCACCTGTCGAAATCGTTCCGAAATCGGGTGTTTATGACTTCGAATCCAAATATACCATCGGTGCCACCGAATACTTCTGCCCTGCGCGTATTCCTGCTGAAACACTGCGTCTCTGCATGCAGCGTGCAGAGGAAGCAGTAGAAGCAACTGGCTGCGATGGTGCTCCGCGAGTCGACATGATTGTTGCCGATGGCGGTGAGCCTGTCGTTCTGGAAGTAAATACTATCCCGGGCATGACAGAGACAAGTCTGCTGCCAAAAGCGGCTGCTCAAGCCGGAATAAGCTTTGATGAGCTCTGCTGCCGTATTCTTGCTCTGGCATCACTCGATTCGAAAAGGGGGATGTTGCCATGACCCGAAGCAATCAGCGTCGAATCGCAAAATCTGAAATTGCACAACGCCGCAGAGCAGGCATGAAAAGATTAGTTTGGGTTGTCGGCTCAACCATTGCCGTGGCTGCGTCGATCTCAACAATGCTTCTACTCAATCGCACCTTCAGTGTCAGCGAATGGCAGATTGAAGTGGTTGAATCTTCACCATCATCACTGCATGGAGAGATCAACCGCTCTCTTGCATCACTTGAAGCGTATGACTTCTGGTCAACCCGTCCTGCCGCCATTCGAAGTCAGCTCCTTCAAGCACTTCCTGACCTGGAGGATCTCCATGTTCAGAGAAAGCTGACCGGTTCACTTCATCTGCATGCTATCGCCCGTACCCCTGTCGCTCTATGGAAGAAGCAGGAAGGAAAAATCTACCTTGTAGACAAACATGGACTTCCCTACCGGCAGCTTACAGCCAACGAACCGGCCGATCTTCCGGTGCTTCGCATGGGTGAGTCAGACATCGTAGAGGTGGCCGCACTTTTGCAGCAACTCAGAGTGGTAGACCCAAAACGCTTTGCACACGTCAGCGAACTCTTTGCAGGCAATAGCGGCTGGAAAATTAATTTCGATCAAGGACAACAGTGGATGATTTCGCGAAACAAGAATATCTCCCATGCCATTACCAGAGTGGTAGCTCTGCTTGATAAGCCGCGCTGGCGCTCAGGTCACTGGCGTGTGGACACACGAATTAAACAACGGTGGTTTATCCGCCCAACCAAACATGAGGGGGTGATTTAATGTCCAAGCAAGATCAGGTCATAGTCGGCCTGGATATCGGAACCAGTAAGATTGCCTGCATCGTCGCCGAGTCGGCGCCCGATGGAAAGCTGGATGTCATCGGCATAGGCACACATCCGTCACGTGGTCTGCGTAAGGGTGTAGTCGTCAATATCGAGAGTACAGTCGAATCGATCCGTCTGGCGGTCGAAGAGGCTGAACTGATGGCTGGTGTGGATATCAAATCAATCTACACAGGTATCGCTGGAAGTCATATTCGCGGCTACAACAGCCACGGTGTTGTGGCAACCAAGGGAAGTGAAGTTGCCAAAGAGGATGTGACCCGCGTGATTGATGCCGCACAGGCAATGAACATTCCGGCAGATCAGAAGATTCTTCATATCCTGCCACAGGAGTACATCATCGATCATCAGGACGGAATCCGTGAGCCGGTCGGCATGAGCGGCGTCCGCCTTGAGGCCAAGGTACATGTCATAACTGGCGCAGTCTCATCTGCACAGAACATTATCAAGTGCTGCAACCGCTGCGATCTTGATGTTGCCGATATGGTATTGGAACAGGTTGCATCAAGTGAAGCCGTTCTGAGTCAGGATGAGAAAGATATCGGTGTTGTACTTGTCGATATCGGAGGCGGCACAACCGATATTGCCATCTTTATCGATGGCGCGATCCGTCACACCACCGTCATTCCTATCGGCGGCGACCACCTGACCAATGATCTGGTAGTGGGCCTGAGAACATCGGCTCGCGAGGCGGATCAGCTGAAGAAAAAATATGGTGCCTGCATGGTCGAACTCGTTTCGGCAGATGATCAGATTGAGGTGCCAAGCGTAGGCGGCCGTCCTCCTCGCCCAATGCCTCGTCAGGTGATGGCACAAATTCTGGAGCCGCGTGTTCAGGAGCTGTTTGAGCTTGTGAAGAGGGAGCTGCAAAACTCCGGTTATCAGGAGCTAACTGCGGCAGGTCTGGTACTGACCGGGGGCAGCTCTCTGCTTCAGGGCATGGTTGAGCTGGCCGAGGAGACGTTCGACAGCCTGCCGGTTCGTCTGGGACGCCCACAGGGTGTGGGCGGTCTGGTTGATGTTGTCTCAAGCCCGATCTATGCCACAGGAGTCGGCCTGATCCTCTATGGCCAACGCTACCGACAACACCAGAAACCTATGCATAACAGTGAAAAACAGATGTTTTCAAAGGTATGGAAACGAATGCGAAGCTGGTTTGGCGATACCACTTAAAACAACAGTTTAAATATAAGAAAAAGAAAAAAGAGAAAATAGAAAACAACACTAGGAGAAATATCATGGGAACTTTGTACACATTTGAAGATAACAGCGCACAATCTGCAAACATCAAAGTCGTCGGTGTCGGCGGCGGAGGCGGTAACGCACTAAACAATATGATCGAACACCATCTGCGCGGCGTCGACTTCATTGTCGCCAATACCGATGCGCAGGCAATTGAGCACAGCAGCGCAGAGAGTAAACTGCAGCTGGGTGCGGATCTGACACGCGGCCTTGGTGCCGGTGCCAATCCACAAATAGGGCGCGATGCAGCTGAAGCTGAGCGCGAACATCTGCGTGAGTTCTTTCTCAACACCGATATGGTATTCATCACTGCAGGCATGGGTGGCGGTACCGGTACCGGTGCTGCACCGATTATCGCAGAGGTGGCCAAGGAGATGGGCGTACTAACCGTTGCCGTAGTCACCAAGCCATTCAACTTCGAGGGCAAGCGCCGTATGCGTCAGGCCGAATCCGGTATTGAAGAGCTGCGCAAGCATGTTGATACCCTTATCACCATTCCGAATCAGAAACTGATCGGCGCAGTCGGAAAGAACACCTCCATGCTGGAGGCGTTCAGAAAAGCCGACGATGTACTGCTTCAGGCTGTTAAAGGCATCTCTGAACTGATCACCCACACCGGCTACATGAATGTCGACTTTGCCGATGTGAAAGCGGTGATGTGTGAAACGCGCGGCATGGCGATGATGGGTTCTGGCACTGCATCCGGTGAAAGTCGCGCATGTGAAGCCGCTGAACACGCCATCTCATCTCCACTGCTTGAGGATGTGGATATCCACGGTGCCCACGGCATTCTTGTGAATGTCACCGGCAATGAGGATATGACACTGGCTGAATATGATGAGGCTGTATCCATCATCCAGAACATGGCTGATGAAGATGCCAATATCATCTGCGGCATGGTCTACGACAAGGATGTCGGCGATGAGATTCGAGTCACTGTGGTGGCAACCGGTCTTAATACTGATCTGACTAACCGGATTGCACCGGTTCAGGGCGTATCGGATAACAGCTTTATTCTTCCTCAGGCTGCAGGCATTCAACAACCGATGTTTGCAACTGAGCAGGCTCAAACTGCACCACAGACTCAAATACCCGGGTTCAATCAGGATTATGATGAAGATCAGCTGGCTGTTCCAACCTGGATTCGCCGCCAGGCAGATTGAAACGGAGCTGCTTTAACCAATGGCCGCGCAAGCGGCCGGTTTTGCAGCTTTCGGTAAAATGTGGCATCCTGCGCCGCTGGATTTTTAAGGAATGGGCTATGTGTCTTGGATCACGGATTCAGGGTACAGCACCTGAAAGGGTTGCCTCCTCTTTAACGGCTCATCGGGTCAGGAAGATGGAAAACGCTTTATATGAGGGAAACTGTATATGATTCCACAACGAACACTGAATCACTCTATTCGTTGCAGCGGCATTGGCCTGCATTCCGGCAAAAAGATTGAGTTGATACTACACCCGGCTGATGAAGATGCCGGCATCACATTCTGTCGCTCTGATCTTGGCACCACCATTCCAGCAAAAGCTGAAAATGTTACCGATACACGCCTCTGCACCACGATTGGTCATGACGGCGCCAACATCTCCACGGTTGAGCATCTCCTCTCTGCCCTGGCAGGTCTTGGTATCGACAATGCCCATATCGAAGTGAGTGGCCCTGAAGTTCCTGTGATGGATGGATCATCCGCACCGTTTGTATTCCTGATTCAGTGTGCAGGTATTCGTGATCAGAAAGCCGCCAAGAAGGTGATGCGTGTTCTGAAGAAAATCGAGGTTGAAGAGGGTGACAAGCGCTGTTCCCTGCACCCTGCAGCCGGCTTCAAGATCTCTTACCTGCTTGATTATGATCATCCGATGCTGCGTGATCGTAAAGTCAGCATCGACTTCTCTCGTCAGGCATACACCCGTGAAGTAAGTCGTGCCCGTACATTTGGATTCCTGCATGAGATCGAAAGCCTGCAGAAGGCCGGTCTTGCACTCGGTGGCTCACTTGAAAATGCGATTGTTCTGGATCAGTACCGTGTCGTGAATGAAACAGGTCTACGTTATGATGATGAGTGTGTCCGCCACAAGATTCTCGATACATTGGGCGATCTCTCACTGGCAGGACTTCCGATTATAGGCGCCTTTGAAGGCGAACGTACCGGCCATGAGATGAACCATAAGCTGGTCACAGCGCTTCTCGCGGATGAAAGCGCATGGCGCATCGAAGAGCTGCAGGGTGAAGTATCCTCAGAAGAGGCTCCTGCCGGACAACTCGCGCCCTCCTCCTAAACTCTTTTTTCTCTTTATTAAAAGGCTAAGGCATCCCACCTTGGCCTTTTTCTTTATTAGACAACCTGTTTGCTACGATCTGGAAAAAGCTTCCCGCACTTCCAATATCTGCTTTCGGCCAAAAGCGGACATTCACAAAAATGATGGCTGGGCTATAGTTACCCTCTTAAGGGTGGAATCAATGGGTGGGGGGTTGTTTTGAGAATATTTCCGCATAAAAAAAATTCTAATCTAAGAAGCATCCAAGTCTCGATCTTTGCATTATCTGTACTTTTAATACCATCAATTGGATCAGCAGATAGTACCTCAACACCCATTACTCTTGATACTTTTTATCAACAAACTCAAGAGCACCCAACCCAAACTGCAGTTTATGTGTTGGAGTACGGCGAAGAGTCACTGTTGGCTCGTGCTTGGCTAGCCGATCACGCAAAGAAAAGTATCGAGGTCCAGTATTTCATCTGGACTAGTGATAATATTGGAATATTGGCAGCAGAAGCACTACTGCGAGCCGCTGAACGCGGTGTAAAAGTTCGAGTCATTGTTGATGACCTGCTCATTGATGCGCCTGACAAGACCCTCCTAGCCCTTACTAAGCACCCCAATATCGAAATTGAAATATATAACCCTAAACACTCTGTTGGCACGCCATTTCATACACGCTTTATCAACATGCTCACTGGTTTCCGCAGTTTTAATCAACGCATGCATGACAAGGTTATGGTTGTTGATGGGGTTGTTGCCATTACGGGCGGACGAAATATGGAAGATAAATATTTCGATTATAGTCAGGAGTACAACTATAGAGACAGGGATGTCTTGTTACTGGGAGAGGCTGCAAAAGACATACAAAAAAGCTTTATTCGCTTTTGGGAATCGCCAATCACTGTTCCAACAGAAGATCTCTACGATGGCTTAGGCATTATGCAAAAGCATATCGTTGTCGACAGCCCAACCATTCAGAAAATTTATCAGGAATTACATCAGTATGCGCACTCTCCTGAAAACTTTGAACCGGAAGTTCAACAGGCAATTCTGGATTTGCCCAAGCAATTCTCTGAACTGGACAGAGCGCTTCTTTGGTGTGATGTGACAGTCATTAATGACATGCCTGGGAAAAATGATAACAAGTTTTCTCTTGGTGGGGGCAGTCGCACTGCCAGTGCTTTGGCAAAGCTAATAAGACAAGCGCATAAACAGGTAATAATTCAGTCTCCCTATCTTATTCTAACGAGTGAGGCTAAGACTCTTTTCAAAGAGCTAGTCAAGCGTGGTGTTAAAATTCGAATCAATACCAACTCACTTGCTGCCAGTGATAACATGCAAGCCTTTAGTGGTTACCGCAATCAACGAAACATGCTGAAAAAGATGGGTATCGAAGTTTATGAGTTCCGGCCAGATGCAGAAAGTCAGAAAAATCTAATGGCTCGATATCAAAGAATTAAGAAACCCAAATTTTCGTTGCATGCAAAAACAGTCGTGGTTGATTCAAGCAAGGTTTACATCGGCACTTTTAACCTCGACCCACGTTCAGTAAACCTGAATACTGAAACCGGTGTTATTATTAATAATGACGTCCTTGCCAAACAAGTTGAAGCGGTAATAAATGAAGACATGCTCCCACAAAACAGCTGGAATATTCTCAATGATAATCCTGATAGTCATACATCAATCATCAAGCGTGGAAAAACCCTGTTCTGGCAGCTGATGCCCATGAAACCAATTTTATGATATGAAATAGCCCCGCACATAAAGTGCGAGGCCATTCGATCTTCCAAGTAACAATTACTGAGTAATAATTAACTGTTCTTGTATAAGGTCATACTTATCAAGATATGTAGCAATTGTTGTATAGGTCGAAGTTCTGATGCCGTTCTTCTGATCTGACGTTTTAACGTCAGGCATAAAGATTGATCCGGCCAGAAGCTTGAAGGGTGAAACATGAACCTTCTGAGCCTCAAAATAGGCATTGGTATTGCCTTTGATCTTCTTCATATCATCTGTCTGATAGATGGCTGCGTTAATCACATCCAGTGTATGTTCCGTACAATTCTGAAACTTACTGTTATAAGGATTTGCAATTACTGAATAGTCAGAGTTATGCAGATCACGATAGGTGTTTGAACCGATTACCTGAAGCAGTCGTTGCTGCAGTTCAGGTGTTGGAATCACAACGCCTGCTTTCAACTCAAACACGCCAGCAAAAAAATCAACCGGATAATCAACAACCAGATCACTGACATCCGGTTCTTTTTCGCGCTGGTAGAGGTTATACATGGCATAACCAGGTACCTCACGGCCATCTGCAGTTTTGATCATGGAATAAACACCAATCGCCGTATGCGTATAGTGAATTCCTTCCGGCAATTCATTAGCAGGTCGCCCTACACGGGAGAGGATAAATACCCTCGCCCCTTTGGATGCCACTGTTTTCTCAACCTTTTTGGCAAAAGCGACGATCTCTTCAGCTTTGAATTGAGGTTCAGCATTGGCCATACTTCCCGCTTCGGCAGTTGTCATCATGCCGAGCATCATCATTGCAACCGTCATTGTATGAATTAATTTCGTTTTCATATCTATTCTCCTTTTATGTGTACTTATGAATTACCGAATCGCACGGTCAGGGGACGGGCCAACGGTGAGAACCTCATCCGATATTTCTAGTGGTTCGCCAATAGGTTTGTTGGCTACTTTAATTAAGCCTTTACCCATTTCTGCACTCACTGCGCCAACCGCACCCACTGCTATGAGCGGCACAGCCACGGCAGCTGAAGTCAATTTTGCAGAGCCGACAGCACCATGACCTATAGCCAACGCTGAGTGGCCCACTGCCTGCCCTGAATGCTGGGTGCTCCCCTGAGCCATGGCCTGCTGACCAAAGAACATTGAAACTACCATTGCACTTATAATTACCATTTTCTTCTTCATAACGATCTCCTTTATGTTGTTTTGCAGTCGGATGTTTTTCCGGCTGACGGGGAGAACTTTGAGCAGAGGAGAACAAATAAGGAACTAATTAGCTTATTGTGGAACTATTCTTTACCATAAGTATAATATGTTTATACTTTATGCTTTAGCGAGGTAGATATGGATAATACAGCGGCAGCTATCGGCACTCTGAAACGTGCACTCAAACTTAATGGATTTACCTATAGCGATGCGGCAAAGCATTTGAACCTGAGTGAAGCCAGCGTGAAAAAGATGCTTTCTACACATAATATTACGCTTAAGCGCATCAATGCTTTGTGTGACATGATGCATCTCGATTTTATTGATCTGGTTCGCATGTTTGATGAGAGCCGTGAGAGGATTTCACACCTGAAACCGGAGCAGGAGCAGGAGTTAGTACGTGATAGCAAGTTACTTCTTGTTGCGCTCTGTGCTCGTAACCACTGGCACTTTGATGAAATTATTGATCAGTTTGAGATCAGTAAAGCCGACTGCTATCGCTACATGTCAAAACTCGAAGAGCTTCAACTTCTTGAACTTCATCCCGGCAACCGTATCAGACTACTCGTCGCTGAGAATTTTCGCTGGCTTCCGAATGGGCCTCTTGAACGGGCATTTAAAAAGAAACTTATGAATGAGTTTCTAAATTCTGAATTTGATCGAAATGGAGAGCTGCGCCTTTATCTTCACGGCCCGCTTACAGCAGGTGCAAAAGAGACGTTACAAAAACGATTGACCACATTAGCTCATGAATTTGCCGAACTACTTAAAGAGAGCGCCACACGTCCCATATCCGAGCGCAAAAATGTTGGCCTTCTGCTTGGTATGCGTGATTGGGAGCCCCTATTTTTCTCTATGCACAGAAGAAAATAAATACATGCAGTGAAAGCACAATCGAATGTCCGATTTTGGCCGGAAGCGGTCATTCGCTAATTAGCTTTCGTAAAGCTCCCTCACCCCTTCCGGTTCACAAACCAATAGGATATCGCACCCTGCTTCCAGAGCTGCATCGGCAGCTTCCCGCAGGTTATTCCCCACACCCTTCATGCAGAGGTCATCACTCCAGACGGTGCCGGTGAAACCCATCCGCTCTCTCAAAACATCATGCAGCCAGTAGCGGGAGAGTGTAGCCACCTTCTCATCGGCGGCCGGATAGATCACATGCGCTGTCATCACATGGTTCAGGTTTTGCGAAAAAGCCAGTTCAAAGCATTCAGCCTCTTCAAGCAACACATCAACCGGGGCATCCACCTCGGGTACAGCCACATGCGAATCCGCATTGGCACGGCCGTGGCCGGGAAAGTGCTTGCCTATCGCTTCAATACCGGCCTCCTGAAGGCCGTGAATGCACGCTACGCCGAGTGAAGTGACCGTATGGGTATCAGAGCCATATGCACGATTTCCGATGATGGCGTGACCATCAGGATGAAACAGGTCGAGGTCAGGGGCACAGTTGTGGGTGAAGCCCAACTGCTTCAGTGCAACACCAGTCTCGTAAGCATCATCATAGACATCGCTTACTGCCGTTTCAGGATCACTCTGATAGAGCTTTCCATACTCATCGGCCTGAGTGCGATTGTTAAATGGTGGCCACGGCAGTCGGTTCACACGACCACCCTCTTCATCGATAGCAGCTGCGATATCATCACCGCCAATCTCACGAACCGACTCAAGCAGTGCCTTCACCTGCTCAGGTGACTCAATATTACGGGCAAAGAGAATGACACCTGCAGGCGGATTTTCACTCAACCACCGCCTCTCCTCCTCAGTAAGGGATGTTCCTTCCAGACCAATGACCAGACTCTCAAACATCTGCACTCTCCGACTTAACGTCCAATCTGTCGCGCAGGCGATCACCCAACAGGTTCACTGCCATCACCACCATAAAGAGAATCAGGCCGGGCCAGAAGACCAGCAGCGGCTCGACCAGCATCAGGCTGGTTCCCTCTTTGATCATCGTGCCGAGTGATGCGGCAGGTGGTTGCACACCAACTCCGAGGAAGGATAGCCCCGCCTCACCGATAATCACGGCAGCCAGACCAAAGCTCGCCTCCACAAGTAGAGGCGCTGCGATATTGGGTAGCAGGTGATGTGTAGCGATATAGCCGACCGATGAGCCCCCGGCCTGTGAAGCCTCAACATACGGAGCATGTTTCAGAGCCAGAACCTGAGCGCGGGATAACCGAGCAAACCCGACCCAGCCGACAGCCACCAGTGCCATTACCAGATTTTCCACGCCGGGGCCGAGCATTGCCGCCAGCGCAATGGCCAGAAGAATGCCGGGGAATGAGAGCACAATATCGGCAACACGCATCAGCAGCGCATCAACCCAGCCACCCATCCATGCCGCAGTTACGCCAACCGAAATGCCGATCACACTTCCGAGCAGTACCACTGTCACACCGACACTAAGCGACAACGTCAGCCCCTCAGCCAGCCTGGCCAGCAGATCACGACCCAGTGCATCCGTTCCCAGTGGGTGTGCACCGCTCACTCCTGCCAGAATGGCATCCAGATCAACAGCATGCCCATCAACGTTCAACAGCAGTGCGAAAATAAGAACCAGCAGCGGAACTGCCAGCAAAACAAATACAGTCCTGCCCGCCGTCTGCATCATAGTTTGTAACATGTCAGCCACCATGCCGCTGGCGAGGATCAAGCCATAACCCAAGCAGATCGGCCAGCAGATTAGCCAGCACGTAGAATCCGGCGATGATCAATACACACCCCTGAACCAGCGGGTAATCACGGCGTTGAATCGCTTCAATCGTCAACAGCCCAAGACCCGGCCAATCAAATACAGTTTCGGTAATCACTGCCCCGCCAAGCACTGCTCCCAGCTGCAGGGCAAACATGGTCACGACCGGAACAGCGGCCAACCGTGCTGCATGGCGCCACCAGATTATCTGTTCAGAAACGCCTGAAGCACGGGCTGTACGCATCGCATCACTGCTCATCGCCTCCAGCCAGCTTGAGCGGGCCATGCGTGAAAGAATCGCGGCCAGTGCTGTGCCTAAAGTGATGGCAGGAAGAATGATACTTCCCGGTGCATCCATACCGGAAACCGGCAACCAGCCAAGCGTGACGGAGAAGAGCAACATCAGCATCGGGCCTAACCAGAAGTTGGGGATGGATACACCGAGCAGAGAGAAACTCATCGCGGCGTAATCTTTTGAGCTGCCTGCATGACGTGCAGCCCAGTAGCCCAAAGGTAGTGCCAGAACCAGAGCAAGAACGAGGCTGAATGCTGCCAGTTCCGCCGTAGCAGGAAGGCGCTCCATGATCAGTGCAAACACACCGCGCCCATCAACAATACTGTTGCCCCAGTCACCGGCAAAGAGTCCGCCCAGAAATGAGGTGTACTGCTGGATCAGTGGAAGATCAAGATGCAGCGCGTGTCGCATCGCCTCGCGGTCAGCGGCCAGTGCTGATTCTCCGAGCAGCGCATCAACAGGGTCGCCCGGCACAAGATGCAGTAGAAAAAAGACGAGCGTAGCCACACCCAGCAGTGTCGGAACCGCCTGTAGAATTCGAATTGCACATACCCGCCCTAGCATCCGGATAACCTAGCGCTCTCCATGAATAGAAAGAAGCCCCGAAAATGATCCCGGTCTGTCTCGTCCATATGGCAGCTGATCCGTTAACCGCCCCTCTGAATTGTGATGGCCCAACGAAGTTAATTTAACACGAATAATTAGCGATTTCTCTCCGTCCGCGATACCCTGTATTCTAGTTTGATCTTCAGTGAGGCATATTTGATTCAGGTTGTCTGTTCAGTTTACACCTCTTCCCTGCCGGAAATGCGCCCTCTCTCTTCTGCAGAGAGAACGTCCTCTCTGTCGAAACAGTGCCGACTGCAGTGAACAGGGAGATGCTGAGAGAGCGGCTGAAAAATATTCTCTCAAGGGCATCCGATAACACGGTAGAGGAGCTGCTGGAGAGTGTGATAAAACCTGCCACAGCTCCATCTGACTCTCTGGCAGAGCGGCTACTGAATGAAAAGTGTACCCCTAATGAAATTCACCTGGCTCTGCTCTTCTGTAGAAATGCACTGTTAATGGATCAGATGCAGTCGCCAGATGGTCAAAATTTCAAAACGATCAGCAAGCTTCTCGCCCGCCATGATCGCATTACCTCCTTTCTGATGCAGGCAATGCAGCAGCAGCAGGAACAGGCCTGGAATTCGTTTCAGACAGACCTGCTCAAAGAGGGTCATGCACATCTGCTGGAACGGTCAACAACCTACTGGTCTCAGAAGAGCAAAATTACCCTCTACAACTATTACAATGAGATGCAGGTCTCTGTATCAATCAAGTTGCTTCATGCCGGAGAAGAGGGGTGCACCACTGAGGTCAAGCGTGACCTGGCAGCCCTGCTTTCTGCTTCCAGTGATGGAAGGAGTGCTTATGCACGACTGCCAGAGAGTGAACTGTCGATCCAGCTCTCGGTGGAGGAGGTAACCAAAAATACGCTTCACTGGCGCTATGGCGAATTTTTACCACTTACCCGAGAGAAACGAAGAGATGCGCGTGTGCAGATCAGCACTCCGGTTCATATCAACCTGAAGAGTTCAGACCAAGGGGAGTGGAACGGCTCCGTAATGGATATCTCCGCTTTGGGGTTGGGCTTATCATGCAGGTGTGACATGCCATTTCAGGTGGGAGATATGCTGACATTTTCCCTGACACTGCAAGGGCACCATGTTTCGGGAAAAGGGGCCGTCTGCTGGGTGCATGGTAGTGAAGGTCACTACCGGGCCGGGCTGGCCATTGAGCAAAACCGGGAGAGCCACCTGCGGTTTAGTAACGAAGTACATCGCAGACAGAAGAATCTTATGGGCGAGCTGAAACTTAAGGGTGTTCCGGATTGTATGATCGCTTAACTATGTATCATAACCTAAACAGCCATTCTGATTACAGGGCGAACTCCAGACCGACTTAATAGCAGCTGTTGAAAAAAATCAGTCGACTTCGCCGATGCTGTCTTCAGCATCTTCAATCAGGCACCTGATCTCCTCGATGGCTTCGACATTTTCTGATTCAACCAGTCCGATAATGTGATTCTCGACCGTACGAGGAAGCAAGCTGGGCTCGTCCACAGAGCCGCGCGCATAGATAATGAAACCGTTAAGAAAACATTCAAACATTTCATCACTGAGCTGTTCGTAGTTCTTGTTTTTCGGTCCGGCCATGAATGCCTTGACCTGACTGCTACTGAACTCCATACCGCCAAGTTCAAAACACTCTTTGATTTCAAAGTGTTTCAGGTTGTTGGCAATAGCGATTTTTTTAAGAATATTGTTGTTGGTCATGGCGTGAGGCTAGCCTGAAAGTGGATACGATTATAGAGATCAGTAGTTGTCCAGGTCGCCGCCTCCTTTTCGCCTCTGGTTGACAGGGATGCGGCATCTGAGCATCTCGGCCAACACAAATACAGCCATGGCAGCAAAAATATGTTTGATCGTATGACCGCTGATCCACTGCTGCATATCAAATATATTCTGGTCAAACAGCTCTGCAGCTTTGGCAAAAGCATATAGCAAGAGAACCCAGCCAAAGCGACTGCTGCGGCTATAGCGTGATGGAAAGAAAAAAAGCATATAGCAGACCAACAGGAAGGGTAGAAATTGAACCAACAGATAGAGGCGGAGATCTCCGGCACCGGCCAGTTCACTCTGGTGCCAGTGCCATACACTGAAGAGACCCACTATTAACAGCAGTGGAAGAAGTATAAGCCCTGCCCGCTGGCTGATCCTCTCGCTGATTACAATGGCAAGAAATGAACCGAACATAACTGCCATCGGCAGACGATCCCAGACAAGTGTAAAGTTGTCAGGTGACAGGTGATAATAGATTGAGCCGAAGCAGGTCAATCCTGCCGCAACAAAAAAGGCGGCATACGGAATCATTTCAGAATGAAATTCAAAATTTGCCCGCTCCACACCGTGCCGTGAATCAAATAGCAGCTTCAGTCCGTAGGCGCTGGCTGCCAAAAATAGCAGGTTGGAGATCACATCCAGAAAATTGGGAATTCCTAAAACAGCTCTGGAATCTGCAAACTGATGATACTCAAGTGGTTGCGGGATAGGCGGCAGAAAAAAGAGCGCAATAGAACAGAAAAATACAAACCCAAGCATGATGCGGGTATGCAGCGTTCTGATTTCAACCGTGCCCATAGAGGGGAATTATCGCACAGTTTGATCAGAGTAACAGGTGATTTGACCTACAAACATGCAATTCCCTCATGGTTTCTTAATGTTAATACAGGCATTCTTCGCAATCCGGCCATATCCGAAGGTGTAATTTCATGACAGAAGAAAACAGTTCTCAGCCCACATTTAGTGAGCTGAACCTCATTCCCCCCGTACTTAAAGTGCTGGATGAAGTGGGCTATGAGACACCAACGCCGATCCAGGCACAGATTATCCCTTTTGTGCTGGATGGTCGCGATGTGCTGGGGCAGGCCCAGACAGGTACAGGAAAAACTGCAGCTTTTGCCCTGCCGATTCTCTCGCGTATTAATCTCGATGAACATGATCCGCAGGTGCTGGTACTGGCGCCAACTCGCGAGCTGGCGATTCAGGTGGCCGAAGCTTTTCAGAAATATGCACACCATATGAAAGGCTTCCATGTACTGCCCATTTATGGCGGTCAGGATTACGGCATTCAGTTGCGCCAGCTCAAACGTGGCACCCATGTAGTGGTTGGTACACCGGGTCGTGTCATGGATCATATGCGACGTGGTACGCTGAAGCTGGACAGGCTGAAAACACTGGTGCTTGATGAGGCCGATGAGATGCTTCGCATGGGCTTTATTGATGATGTGAAATGGGTTCTTGAGCAGACACCACCAACGCGTCAGATCGCACTCTTCTCAGCCACGATGCCACCGGTGATTCGCAAAATTGCCGAGAAGCACCTGAGTAATCCAGAACAGATTTCCATCAAAAACAAGACAACAACAGCTATGACCATTCGTCAGCGTTACTGGACCGTCAGTGGCCGTAACAAGATGGATGTGCTTACCCGCATTCTCGAAGCGGAGCCATTTGATGGCATTATTATTTTTGTGCGCACCAAAACTGCCACGGCCGAAATTGCTGAGAAGCTGGAGGCGCGCGGTTATGCCGCTGCGGCTCTGAATGGTGATATTGCACAGAAACAGCGTGAGCAGGTCATCAACCGCCTGAAAAAAGGCCATCTCGATATTATTGTTGCAACCGATGTCGCGGCTCGCGGTCTGGATGTAGAGCGCATCAGTCATGTAATCAATTATGATGTTCCTCATGATACCGAATCTTATGTGCATCGTATCGGCAGAACCGGCCGTGCAGGGCGCAGTGGCGAGGCAATCCTCTTTGTAGCACCGCGTGAGCAGCGCATGCTTAGCTCAATCGAACGGGCGACACGGCAGAAAATCGAAAAACTGGAAATGCCAACCACAGAAGATATTAATGACAAACGTATTGCAGACTTTAAACAGCGTATCACCGATGCACTGGCTGAAGATAGTCTGGATCTGTTTACCCAGATCGTTGAGCAGTATGCACAGGAGCATAATGTACCTGCCATTGAGGTTGCGGCTGCACTGGCACGCATGGTACAGGGTGACAAACCTCTGCTGGTAAAACATACACCTCAGATGGCTCCACAAAGAGAAGAGCGTGCTCCAAGGCGTGAATCCAGAAGCGAGCGCGATCGCCCGTCTGCTCCCAGAAATGAGAACAGGAGTCCCCGTAGCGAAGGTAATGAGCCACCAAGACGTGCAGCAAGAGCCGCACCGATGATGGATGAGAGCAACTTGCCAAAACCGGGCCGTGGTATGGAGCGCTATCGTCTGGAAGTGGGTGAATCCCATGGCGTGAAGCCGGGCAATATTGTTGGTGCTATTGCCAATGAGATCGGCATAGAGAGCGAGTTTATCAGCAAGGTTAATATTCAGGAGAACTACAGCACAGTCGATCTTCCTGAAGGAATGCCAAAGGCGATTTTCAATACATTGAAGAAGGTTCGTGTATCGGGTCAGGAGCTCAACGCTTCAAAAATTGAAGATGCAGGTTTTTCAGAGGCAGCACGCCCACGTCGTAAACCGATGGGTCGACAAGGCGGCAGATCCGGAGGGGAACGCAGGCCACGTGATGCTGGTGGACGAAGCCCAAAAGGGCGGCCCGGAACCGACAAAAAACGGCCTCGTAAAT
>Ga0316189_10000495_pt1 | contig 39324 bp, 62 predicted proteins | sample LowCovwburrow_MG_FD_204930 | JGI IMG/M metagenome (GOLD analysis project Ga0316189, IMG submission 204930) | Coastal sediment microbial communities from Maine, United States - Lowes Cove worm burrow | ecosystem: Environmental > Aquatic > Marine > Coastal > Sediment | place: USA: Maine...
CGGTATCAAAGCCCTCTACCTTCACAAGTTCACCAGCAACGAAGGAGCCGAATCCGCTGCCGCTGTCGTCAATTGTGTTTCCGGTGGAATCGGCTGAAATCGTGGTTGCTGTTACGGGAGAAGCAGGAGTTGAGAAGGTGCTTCCAAATGCTGCCTCCAAAAGATCCTCATACGTATTGTAAGAGAGCTCAAAAGGAGTATCCCCGGCGCCTTGCTTGTTGCCGTGTCTGGAGTCTCGAATCCCTCTGTCTGAGTAAAGCTCAGCCGAGGCAATTTCGGTCTTCGTCATTCCAAGCGTGTTTCCAGTGTTTCGAAAATAGCTGAATGCGGGAGATGTCGGAGTCGTGCCAAAGGTAGACTCTGCGATGTAGTACGTTGCGTGGCGTGAACTGTTGGCCATTTTTTTTCCTTCTTTTTAGTGATTAAGCGCGGGAAATCCTAGCTTCCCAAGTGATTGATACCGTTTGTCGGTAATTCTGATCTACTCGCCCACCACTGGAAGGAGATACTGAAATTGAAACTACCGAGGTAGTGCCTGACGTAAACTTACGGCCAGCTTTGAAATATCGTCTGATTTCCTCGTATTTTGCAAGAGCGGATTGTCTGCCCGCCCCAAGAGGGTAATTGAGATCAACCTGAAATACTCCGTTCGCTACGTCGTCGCCCTGATCTCCAAGCCCTACGGGAGTCATCGGACCGGGTAGCATAAAGGTTACGATCCAGGGAGTACCATTAGGAGGATCGCTCTCGAAATTCTCGCTGAAAACGTAGTCGTTCCCAAGCCCTGCACCGTATTCAGTATCCAAGAAAGCACCATCAGCAAAGGCTGTGTTAATGGCTGTATCTACATCTAAGTAAGTCTGTGTCATTTATTTACCCTCGCTGCCTCTCTCGCGATCAGATTTGAGAATCTGGCGATGTTCTGGCGAACCATTCCACTCGGTGCCTGTTTTGAGTAAATGCCCCCTGCTCCTTGAACCGTCTTTGGCCCGACTCCCGGATACTCCCCAAACTCAAGAGCTGAGATGTAGGGCAAATTGTTCGAGAAATAGATAGTGTCTTCCATCTCGGAAGGTCTCAGCTTTTCCGCTGATCTCCTTAGCGGTGCCTGTCCCTTTGGAGCGTTGGCCTGATTATCTAAGCTTACGTTATTAATTCCGGTATTCCACGCTCCCCTAGCTCTGCCCTCAGCAACGGGAGTGCTCTTAATGACCGCCCCGAAGAGCTTCAGCAAAACGCCATCGCGAACCCGCTTAGGATTCGCGTTGCTTCCGGCCTTACCGATAACCCAAGTATTGACCTGACTTGAAAAGCTCATGCTTTGATGATTCCCATCTTGTAGATCACTACTGTTCCCGCTGGAGAGATCGGTGTAACGCCTGGCACGATTTCCCAGGTCTCATTCTCGAAATTAAGCTTATTACCCGGCACAACATCGGCAGGAGCGTTTTTGCCCTCCATGATCACGTAACGCATTGAGCCGCGAACAACGCCGCTCTCTTTGTACATCTCATCAAGAAACTTCGAATTAGAAAGAATCGCCGCTCTGACCGTGGAAACTTGATTCTGCTGGCCTGTTACTGATCCCGTCGCATTGTCCCGCGTTCCGGCTGTCGTCTGGATCAATTGAACATCTCGGCCGAACTTATTCAAAAGCCCTAGAGCTGTATTCTGAGCTTTTCTGTAGCTGAATACTGCCATTAGATTCGAATCAAAGATCCAGTGCCTCCAAAGGTCTTGAAAAGTGGGTCAAGCAAGGCGTTCACCTTCGCAAAGATCGGCTGAAGATTCACTACGCCGTTATCTGAGTATTGGACTTCCAGAACATCGACCTTCTCTTTAACAATCGCTTGGCCGTCGTTCACGTTGTAGATGTCCACCGTCGAAGAGTCGAAGGTAAGCTGCGCCTGAGCGTCTTTAAGCTGCTGGGGGATCTCTGTTGAGGTGATCGAGTATGAATAGACCTCTACCCAAGAGCGAGGCCACACAAGCGCCTGAGCGTCACTATTCTTCGTCCCCTGGTATCGTTCAGCTTGAGCCTCCAGCCAATCTTTAGCCTGGATGATGCGGCCCGTCTTGGCGTCGTCTGATCCGGCATCCGTCAAACCTCGTTCGTCAAGGTAGGTGTTATACTCGGCAAGCGTGATGTACGTGTTAGAATTCGTCTTTCCGGTGCCGTCTTCTTCGATTAAAGTTGCTGCCATTTCGCCCAAAAAGCCGTCTCCTTTGAGGGAGACGGCAGATTATGAATAATAACGAAGAAATTCGTTCTAGCCCTTGATCGTGTTGACCAAATACTCGTTCCAAACCTTCACTCCGGCGAACGCTTGAACTCGCAAGAGCTGCATTCCTTCACCTGGGTAGATCGAGTAAGCGTAAGTGATCCCGGCGACATCATCGGTGATGGTATCGTGGAGGATCGCTTTGTCTTGGCCCAAATCTGGAGCGCGTGAGGCGAGTTCTGCCGCTTCCGCATTGAATGCGATGTTCGGCGTGTAAGTTGCCTGAATCGTGATTGCGTTGTTGTCAGCGATTGCGACCAAAACGCCAGGACCGCCAATTGTGATCGTGCCCGATGTCGCAAGGAGTGCCGTGCTTGTTACGACATACTCGTTCACCGTGTCGGCAGCAAACTTGATCACGTCGCCAGGCTGGATTCCGGTTGTGTTAACCGTACCGCCATCTACAGCAATCGAGGTATCACCAACTGACAATGCACCGTTCACGAGGTAGCCTGTTCCTGCTCCCTTTGTGTGTGATACGATTCCGGCAGACTCACGAAGAGCAAAACCGTTTACGTCGATGAGAACACCACTGCGGAAGAGATCCTGATCGGCTGGCTGGCGTCCTGATTGGATACCGAGCAACTTACGAACATTTGCACCTGCTGCGGTATTCATTACAACTGAGTTCATTCCGTCGTAACGATTGCCACCATTATCAACGAGGATCTTCATGGAGTCCTCAAGTAGATCAGTGTTGGATGCGAAGGGAGTCGTTCCGGCTGTACCAATAGCACGAGAAGAGCCTTGAGCCAGCTTTAGAGCTACATCGGCTTCGAGCTGATTACGCATACCGCGCAAGCCCTTCATGATGCGGCGTTGTAGCTGAGTCATTCCACCCAAGCCGACATTATCAGCATGGCGCATTTGCTCAGGAAGGATCGATGCTTCGAACTTAAGATAAGTGTCGAGCGCGAAAGTGTCCTTCGTGTCTGAATCATCAGGACCATCAGAAGAGCTCATCTTTGGAGTGTAGGAGCTGGATTTTGTGATGGTCACATCTCCAGTGACAACGCTCTCGACCGAAGATCCAAAGGATGCAGTCGTTACGTTCGATTTGTTACGCTCAATTGCGTTAAGGAAACCAACCGGCTCTTGCTGGATACGCTCCATAGAGCTGTACATGGTTTCGATGAGGGTGTCTGTGCTAGTGTTAGCCATTTTTTATGCGGTGTTTTAAGTTAAGTTGATGCCCTCTTTGATGAGGGATTTTCTCTCAGATTCCGGTTTTGCCAGAAAGTCAGAGCGCTTCATTGTTGTGCCGGTAGCACCGCCACCTTTACCATTTGAGCCATCAGCACCGCCGCCGCTCCCTTTGCTTCCAACAATAATGCTGGAAAAAGATTTGTCGTTGTAGAATTCATTTCGCAAATCGTCAAGACTCAAAGCACTTGGCTTACCATCTTGCGACAAGACTCTGGTTGATGCCCCATTCTCTCCTATCTCGCTTTTAAGGCGTTTTTGGATGTGGGGGAGGATAACAGCCGCGTTTTCGCCTGCGAGGTTTGCAGCGAGCTTGTGGGCTTCCTGGTTAACCGTGAGGTCAGAAATCATTCCGTCACGCCTTTTTATTTCGGCCTGAAGCGATTCCTGAAGCTTCTCCCTCTGTTCGATGTGACTCTTTTCGATTGCCTCCCAATCGCCCGACTTCTTAGCGGCGTCGAGTTCAAGCTGTCGCTTCTGCTCTGCGATGGCGTCTCTTTCAGCCTTTCGCTCATCCTCCAAAGACTTCAAGCGCTCGGTGAGGCTTTCGAGTTCTGCGGATTTCTCCTGCTTTGAGTCTTTTTCTCTTTGCTTCGCTCTCAAGAGAGCATCTGGCGTTTGAAAGTTGTACTTTCCGGACTCTTCATCCTTCGCGTACATGCCTTGATAAGGTTCATCGATCCCGTCTAGGGAATCCGTTACTAACGGTAGGTTTTCCATATTTCAGTATTTATTGAAAGTTCTGTTGATTTGTCAAAACTAGACTTCTACTCCGGCCCTCTCGAATACCTCCGGCGCCTTGGCTTGCATCTCGTCGAGCGTGAGAGGTTCAAAGTTGCGGTTGAGATTCAGCTTTGCGAATTCGTCAGCGCTCAAGCCTCCATTGCGAAGGAGATTGCCCCTCGTCTTCCCTATTGCTGAATCCTGGAATCCCTTTGGCTGCTTCTTGAGCCATGAGTAATAAGTCTCATTCGCATCGACTGGACCGTCTACGCTCGCCCTCGTCGCTCCCTCATCTAGGAAATCAAGGGATTCGTCGAGAACTGGAACTGTCGTTGATCTACAATTGTGTGTCACGAATCCATCGCAAATAAAAGTCTCATCGCCATCAACGGACAAGTTGTAGACTTTTCCATTGTAACTCTCCTCTACAGTCGTTTTGATAGTCACGGTACTAAACATGACACTAAAAACATTAAATCTATGAAGAAGAACATCAGCGATGAGACGATAAAGGAACTTATTAAAATTGAGCATTATCAGAATGGTAAAAGCTTAAGACGGATTGAGCGTGAAAACTCCCTTTCAAATGATACCATAAGAAAGAGGTGTATTAAAATGGGTATTGAAACAAAAAGCAGAATCAAATCCATAAACGATAATATGAAGTATGTCGATGTTCCAAGTGGAGATAACCACTGGATATCAAAAAGGCCAGAAGACGGCAAGAAACTAGCATTGATACACTCTAAGAGAATGAAGAGCAACAATCCTTCGAACGATTCTGAAATATTGATACGCATAGCGAAATCTAAAGCTAAGACATATTCACAAAACCCAACGCCACATGAACTTATGTTTAAGGAATTTCTGAAATCTGAAAAAATTCCGTTTGATTTTCAATACCGTGTTGATCGCTTTATATCTGATTTCAGAATATCCAACTGCCTTATCGAGCTTGATGGAAGAGGCCATGGCTCCAGGAAGCCTACTGACATCGTAAGAGATAAGTTTCTCTGTGGTCTTGGTTGGAATGTTGTGAGAATTGATCAGGATAACATGTTCAATAAAAGGAGCAAAAAACCTGTTTTTAATGCAAAAAAACTTATGCAGGTTCTTGAAGAGTACATCTCCTGGATTGATGTCTCCCGCTCGCTTCCAGCCACCCTTAGCACTAAGCATAGGGTGATCGTCCGTCAAAGATATACTTCTTCCGAAGCCATCCACTAACTTCAGTACTTTCTCATCTGGATGCCTATCTCTGCTCATGACAGCAGTTACGGGCATCCATCTTCCCATGTGCGTAAGCACCAAGTCCCCGACCATGATATTCTCTATGGGAATCTTGCCCCGATTAGAGGTGATTAATCCCCCTTGTGCTATAGCGTTGTAATGAATTGGCGGAACAGGACCCTGCCCTACAATATACCTATTATTACTGAGCGAGCGACACTGACTGGACGTTCTGCCATCGAGCGTCGAAACCCATTCGTATTTTTCAATTATGTCAGAATTGGCGTTCCATGTCTGCTCTCTTGATCTCTGAGAAACGTGCTGCGTTGCGGTTCTGACCTGCGCTTCAATCCGTCTCTTTGCTTGCTGAGTGTAACCGTCGCTGTAGTTGGCGACTCTAGTTCCCCTGATTCGGCTTACCATCTGAGGGATCGTGAGCCCGTCTGAGTAACCGATTTGCACGACGTTAACCAATTGGCTTTGCTCGTTCGCGGTCATCGTTGACCAAAACTTTTTCATAAAATTCCCCGTTGCTCTGATCGGCTGATTATTCGCGAACGACATCGCCGCTCCACTCGCAGGGGTCGCAACGGTTGCACCCTTCGTTACCGATTCAATCGCCTTCACCTCAAAGCCTGCCTGCTGCTCTGATAGCTTTGCGAGATCGACGTTGAGAGCTTCGACCTGATCGCCGATAGACTTGCCCGCAATAGCCCTGAGGTTAACCGTGAGCGCGTTGAGTTGCTTCTTGGTTAGTTGGTTCATGCGCTCAATATCAAGCGACATGACGGCGATTCCAGCGTCCCTTCCGAGCTTAACGATAACCTTTGTAAACTCATTAACCCGCCCGTTTTTGTAGCCCTCAAGAAATACTTGATTCCTAATCTCTATATCTTGGAGCTGTTCGTTTTGAGCCATTTAATTAAAAACCTTTTCCCAATTACTGAGAACCCATCCCAGGACTAAAACCGCCATGCCGTAGTAAACGCCCATTTTCCACTGCTTCCGGTCGAGCTCTTCCAGCTTTTTTTTTTGATCAACCTGATCCCTCTTAAGGTCTTTCATTTGGTCAATGACGCCTGGCTGATCGTATTCAGGGTTTCCAGTGATAACGGTTTTGATGCTGTGCAATTCAACCGCCAATTTCTCCGTGTTCCTCGCTTGCTCATCCTGAGTGTCTTTGATTTCTTTCACTAGTTCAAAAAGCGTTCCGAATCTTTTATCATTCTTTTTGTCGCCTTCGCCTACTAGGTAAAGAATTGCTGAGAGAGCATCCGCGTTGTCGTGGTCGCTGTCTCTTATATTTGCCAGCGTTTTCTCGTACTGGCCTTTTACGGTCTTTGGTAAGTCACTCATGGTAAACACTCAATCAAAATTTATGCTTCATTGGTCTTCCTGCAAGATAGAACCACGCCACATTTGACGCAAACGAATACATGAATGGGAAAAGGGCGACGTGCCTTGCTGTCGATAAGGGGATCTCTGGAATCACGTACTCAGTGAGTTTCGCTTTATCGAAAGAGAACCATGCGAAGAAACCTTGATCCTTTGGCACGAAGAAGTGAATGCAGACATCGGAGAGCATCGGCAGAACAAGCGGAGAAACCACGATGAAGACGCAAGTCACGGCGAACATCCGGTAAATCCAAGGACCGCCGAGATTGCTCAACTCTGAAGCGGATTGCCTGATCAATTGCCACCTCGTAAGCTCCAGCGCATCTTTCTCCTTTTGTGCCTGCTGGGAACGTGCGAGGGCTGAAGTCACCATGCCGAGCAACCGCATACCGACCTGAGCGCCTGCGCCTGCGCCTCCTAATGCTGCGACTGTTCCAATGGTTCCTAAATCCATATCAAAAGCCTAAGGCACCTCTACGTGGTCTGGTATGGTTGATTTGATTGTGCTCATAATTCGGAGAGGTCCATTTTAAAAAGGGAACGCCGCCGACAGGTAATCTTGCAGGTCGGATCTCTGTTGAGCGGTTAGGTCTGCCTCGCAAACAATAAGAGAGCCCATTATTCCGTTAAAATATTCGACCGCACCTCCTCCGCTATTTAACCCGCTCCCAATATAGGTCGCGTTATCGACTAGGTTGGGGGTTGTTGTGTTGGTTGAGCCTGAGGACTGGGCCACGTTATCGAACCACATTTCTCCCTCGTCGTACTGGTCGCCAGACTCCCGCTGTCCCGACACGATTAAATCACCAGTTCCTAAGCTTGTAAAAACCTGAGATCCATTATTATAGCGATAGGACCCGTCAGTTGCGACGGCTATGTTTTTACCCGCATTGGTGCCTGAGGATTCGCCCACATGGATGAATCTATCATTATCATCGTTGACATCACACTTAAGAACAGCAGCAAAGAAAAAATCAGGGTTTCCGGTAAGTCCTAGTGCATCCGATCGCTCCATTTTATTTGATCCGGAAAAATCAAGTCCGTTGACTCCGCCAATCGTTCGGGTGCCCGTCGTTGGTCTACTCGACCCGCTCGCCGTCACGTGGTTTCCATTTCCGCTCTTGTCATCCCACTGACTAACTAACCCGCTCGATTCAGTTATTGTCGATGCGTCTGAAGCATCCAGCCAGAGCAGGAGATTCGGCAGATCCAGCGGGGTGAACGCCCCGCCCGTAAATCTATAAGGATTAACATAAATCGTGCTCATATACTCTTCGTGTACATTGAGGATTGGCGGGATTACTCTTTCTCCCATCCTAGCGAGAGGTCGGGTTCGTTGCCGTCTGCGAGATCCTGGATTTTAGACCTTACCAATGCATCATTTTTCCAGAGCTTTACGCCTAGGGCTTTGCACCGATTCGCAATTACCTGCTCTTTTGCGTTAAGAGTCTGACCGTCGATATTCCTGAAGATCACCGCAAGCCCAAGCATTATAAGCTTTTCTCGTTGGTCGTAAGGAACAAGGCTTTCGTGAGCATTTCGCTCCTCGGCTTCGACTGCTGCGTTAATGTCCTCAAGCGGTCGCTTCTCGGTGTTATAGGTCTTGGTTAGCGTGTTTGCTTCTGCGTCAACTTCCTCGGTTCCTATTAGCTTGTGAGTTCTCGAATCGTAGTCAGGTTTTGCCCCTTCCGATTGCAAGAGATAAACGTAATTTGGATCTGCTCCGGGTTGCGGTGATCCGTCAAGAGTCGGCCATTGCTTGTTTCGGCCAACGATTTCTCCGGTGTCCACTCTTAGGACTGCCCATACTGTGTTCTCTACGTCTACTGGATATGTAATTGCCATGATTAAGTTCTGGTTCCTATTAGATAAATTTTAGCCCCCTTTGGAGCGGTTGTTGATACTGCGTCGATGTCGATTGTGATAATCGCTTTATCGGCTAAAGCGGTATCTGTGAGTGTTGCTGTTCCGTCGTCGATTGTGGCAGTGGTGAGGATGTCGAGCTTGTTCGTCGTCATGATCGACGTTCCGCCATCGTTGATATCGAATATCGTCGTTCCCGTCGTCCCTGCTGTTGTGACTGAGGCCCTGACTTCCGAGAGAGTCATTGCGTAAGGCATACGAAAAGTCGTCTTTGCCGTGCCTGTGGTTAGGTCCGTCGTCTCGTCGCTGATTGCGATCATCAGGACTTCACCTCCAAGCTTCCTGACCTCGCCAACTGTCATTTTCTTGGACCTGGCAATACCCGATTCGCCGATGTCCCAAATGTAAATAAGATCGGTATCAACCGCGTTTGCCGCCGTGAGAGCTGTAAGTCCTTCTACGTTTCCATCTGCCATTTAATTAATCACCGAGCGTTAAGAAGCTCGTTCCGTCTCCAAGTGAAAGTTTGCTGCTGCCATCGCCGAGAAGCAGGAATGAGCTGGTTGGCGTTGTAACGCTTAATGTTCCGTCTATGCCACCTTGCCCATTTAGTGAGCCCGAAAGGATCTTTGATAGAGAGAGCGTTCCGTCGAGGCCCCCAACTCCATCGAGCGAGCCCGTTAGTAATTTTGTGAGAGCAATCGTTCCGCTCACCCCGCCAGAACCGTCTATAGATCCGGCTAACAGCTTCGTTAATGCGAGGTTGCCATTGATCCCACCAACTCCGTCTAGAGAACCCGATATTATCTTCGTTATATTCAGTGTTCCCGATGTTCCGCCGACTCCATCTAATGAGCCGCCGAGACCGTCGATATTTACAGACAGCGCCCCTTGTAATCCACCGACGCCATCGAGAGAACCAGCCAATCCTTTGACTATTGTGAGTTGTCCGGTCAATCCACCGACGCCATCCAATGAACCAGCAATGTGCTTTTCTATGGCTAATACACCAATCAAGCCGCCTTGCCCATCGAGCGAGCCCCTGAATCGTACTCCCTCCTGAAGAACCTTCACGCAAAGCAGAATAGCAGAAGACCCCGGCACCGTTAAGGTAGCCGATGCCGTTGGAACTGATAAAACTGCTGAAACGCATGACATTTAAGGTTAAGAGAGCGTGCCAAATAGTGTTCCTGCGTCGAATTGAACAGTGTTTCCGCTTTCCGGTGATTGGGTCGAATCTAGAGCAGACCATGCGAGCATGTTTCCGCTTGTAGATGCGTCGAAAAGAGCGAACCATCCAACGGTTCCCCAGCTTCCTGAAGGAGTGGCGAATGTGATGGCATTAGCGTTGCTCTTGCTGCCACCTGATGCGGCTGGCCATTCAGTCGCGTTGTTCGTCACGCTCTTTCTTGAGTAGTTGTTTCCTGAAACTTCAGTACCTCCGCCTGCGTCGTTAGGTGCTGCCGTGAATAAGGCCACGTAAACCGTAGCTGGCGCTGTGAATGCTGCCCCTCCTAGCCAATGGTCGAGGAGTTCGTTTTCTAAATAATCGCTATAGTCTGCCATTTGTCTTTTTGGTTAATTTATGGAAATGTTGTTTTGGTTGGGCTGTTGAGTTTGATCTGGAAAGCCTTTGGCTCCTGGGTTCCGTATGTCGTATCGATGATCCAGAGTTCGCCGTAAAATGTCTTGTCTGCCGAGAATCCAACGCCTGCTCCTGCCTGTGTGTCTACATCGTAACCGACGACAAGAGGAGCTGTCGTAATCGTAAGACTGGCGTTTGTGACATCAACCAAAGCCGCTGAATCGAGATCCGTTTTATTGGCTTTGATTAAAAGCTGAAAAGTGATCCCGCTTGCTGTGGTCGGAGTGTATCCCGCGTAAGTGATCGCCGAAAAGCTCAAAGGAATCGTTGCCCCGTATGCGTAAGGAACCTGGTCCACGTATCCGTCAACCGAGTCTGTATCTTTTACTTGATCGAGTGCCATTATTCGTCCCCTCCTGCGTTAAACGTTTCTGGTTCTGGCATCCCTGGCGGGTTCTGCTCAAGGTTCTCTTTCCAATCTTCCAGATCCGTGATTCCAAGATTCATCTTTGTGATCTTAGACCGTGCTTCCTCGTCGTCGATCAATCCGCTCTGCCAAGTGGAAACAAGCGCAAGTAAGAGTTGCGGATCGAGCCTGCTGATTTCGTAATCAGTGTTAAGTTCGTATTTGATCTCTTCGCTATCCTCGACAGCGTTTGAGTCCGAGTACATCCAAGACCAAAGCAGGCATTGCTTGTAAGCCTGGGAGACGTTCCTTGAAACGTTTGAGAGTACCGAGGTTTCGCTTGCTCGCTCTCCGCCTGCCTGAGTCGCTGTCTTAGCAACGCTCGAATCCTGGACGATCCTGGCGCCAATCGCGACCATTTGCTTTTCCTTATGCTCCATCCCTGCGAATGGGATCGTGTTTGGATCGGCCTGGACTAGATTTGCAGATCCGCCTTCAGGCAAAAGAACCGCCGCTCTTGATCCGAACTGAACGCCGTTCTTAAAATTCTTATCAACCCATCCTTGCGTGAGTCCAGCGATTGCAAGCGTCGGTTGACCTACCAAAAACGATGATTCCTCATTGTCGGCAGAATTGCGATAATGCCCGATGTTGATAACTGCCAGGTCGTAGGTTGGCGACATGTCAACATCTGGATCGTTGTTCTGACTGCCTGGAAAGATGAATGGGATCTCTTCCCAAAACTGACCATTGCCCTTGACTGGGTAGACCTCAGAGCCCGGCACGATTACGAAATCCTCTGTGCTTACGGTCTTGTCGTCCGACTTTACCCAAATCTCGCGCTTGTAAATGCCCTCCTCCATCTTGAGGACCCGCCATTGCTTTTGCGGTTTTGTGGTAAATTCGTCCTCTGGATCGACAACCTGGATTTCTTCCTCGATCACTACCAACGTAAGCTTGTTTGCAAAACCGACCTTGGCGACTCTCCAATTGATTATGCAGCGCGGATCGTAACAGACAATTGATGGGCGAACCTTACCGCTCTCCTGGTCTGCTCTGCTTACCTGGCCCTCTACCTGTGGGTAATCGACAAACAAAGCGCCTCTACCAAACTTAAGGACATTGCGAACGGTCTTCTTGCTCTGCTGGTTGAGTGTTACGCCTGTGTCGTCAACGTCCTCTTTCAGGACCTCAAGCGTACTGGGAAGCTCGACCTCTGGATCTTTCGAATACACCTCACCGACCAAACCTGAAATTGTTTTCTGCGTGTAATTCGCGAACATTGCCCGAGTAAGATAGGCTTCATATCGTGCCTGATTCTCTGGGCTTGTGTCGGTCGCGTTTGGCTTTGGCAGGTAGGTTTCGCCGCCTTGCGTAATGGCCTGCTGTCCCTTATCGCAGTCGTCAACGGTCTCCCATTTGGGAAGCTCGTTTGTGTATTCGGGTCTTTTGAAGTCTACTTTCTTAGCCATGTGGTAACGTCCGTTTTACGCGGAGGACGCCACCACTTTTGAAATCCTTTACGAATTAACGAGGATTTGGCAAGCCTAAGCTTTTACATTGCGAACGTAACCTTGAAGTCAACCGGGGTCGTCTGCTCGTTATGAGCGACGCACATCAGGCCAAAAGAATCAGCGTCATGGCTTGACCAGTCGTGATCGGGACCTAATCCGATGCCTCGCTGCTCGTCTTTCTTTTCGTGATACCAACCGAGCGAGCGCCTGCCTGCTTCTGTTGTGTCAGCGTGGAACCAAATTTGATCGAATAAATCTCTTGCCGCCTCGACTCTCATCTTAGCCGCTCCGGTGCCCTGGTTGGGGATTACTGCCGTGCTGAATCCGGCGTCTCCTAATGCACTCTCGAAGCTGACTGAGTGGATTCTGTCCTTCGTCTTGCCGTCATGTGGGAGAACACAAAGAGCCTCGCCGTAGCCTGAGCTTTTCAGCCAATCAATATGTGTGCTTAGCGGTTGCCCTTGAGCTGTGTAATGATCCAAGACGTTGACGCGCTTACCGACAAACTGAGCAATCCAGATCGAGGTCGCATCGGCCTTTGCTCCGGTGCCTCCGATGTCCCAAAAGGCTCGATAAGTCATAAGCGGATCAGCCTCAACCTTACCAATTCTGCCCTCTTCTTTGCACTTGAGCAGATCAGCAGACCAGTATGCACCCTCAACGTAGGTCCGAAAGCCTCCGCCCCAAATCCATTCGTAAGACTCTGGCCTCTTCTTCTTGTCTTCGAGTCGCTGCCTCTTGAGTCGAGCCGGAAACCAAGGATTGTCCCGCCAATTCATTTCGACGATCTTCGAGCCATCCGGCGGATCGACACGAAACCGCTTATGTGTTGCACTGTCCTCCAGCTCTGGATTCCACGTAACCCATATTTCAGAGCCCTCCTCGCGCACTGTCGGCATTATGATCTCCCACGCATACTCAGAGACGGTTTCGGCCTCATCTACCCACAGGAGGCGAATGCGGCTCTTTGATTTGATGGAGCCTAGATTGTGCCTGAGACCTGCGAAGACGAAATCAATATTGCGGTCGAGGGTCCTGATGTACTTGTCGCCTAGATCGTATCGCTTGAGCAATTCCGGGTCCTCCTGGATTGCTGCTTTGATCTCCGCAAAGGACGAATCTGCGAGTGAGTTTTGAAACTCACGACCGCAAACGATAACGCCAGCCATTCCAGCCTGAGCAAACTCAATGCCTTTCCAAGCTGCCATCGTCGCAAAGGTTCTGGTCTTCGAGCTTCCACGACCGCCATGCGCTCCTCTGATGTCGGCCTTGCCCTGAAAAATGGGGATGAGCTTAGGCGGTAGCTTGATTCTGACTTTGCTCATTCATCTTCCGGCGTAGGCAAATCAGGTGCGACCATCTCCAGGTGAGTGACTGGGATCGGACCGCCGTTCGGACCACTGAGCTCTAAATTGTCCTTTTGCTTGAGCGTGTTTTTGCCCAGCCAAATCGCCATAGAAGCGTTTCTTTCCGCTAACTTGAACTGGGACCTTCGCAGCGACATTTTACCTAGTTGCCTGCCATTATGGGAATACTCGGAATAAGTAATCCCGTGTTCCTCCTTGCATCGATCCGCTAAAGTATCGGCATGAATCCCTAGCACTCCAGCGATTTCCTCGCATGTGCATTGAATGAAAAGCATCTTGTCAACCTGCTTCCAGTTGATCGGTTTTTTCGGTCTGCCCATCGTAGCCATTATGCTTTAACCCCTTCCAATTCCTCTATCAGTTCAGCCTTGTTCCCAGTGAACTCCTCCCATCGCTGGATGATTACGTCGCAGTAGCTTGGCGCGAATTCCATCATAAAGCATCCTTTCCCTCTGATCTCGCAAGCTATGAGAGTTGAACCTGAGCCGCCAAACAAATCCAATACTGATTTGCATTCGTTCCCGTAATTATCAAAGCACCATTCAGCTAAGGCTATTGGCTTCTGTGTAGGGTGAACTCTTTTCTCTCCATGCTCTGACGCTTTACAGATTCCGCTCCACCGATGCTTAAATATCTGAACCTTTGTCTCCTGATTTGTCCATGCGAGTTCGGCATCAGCGAAAGTGCTCTCTCCTGTTTCCTTGTCCCAAACTATCCAGCAGTTTGAGTTTTCAAGCTCAGTGGCGTAGTAATTCCCACCCCAGATTATCTGCGTTTTTATTTCGAGACTCTTAATTATCTTAATGGCTTCAACGGCAGTTTCAATGCTATCGTCTCCGATTATATCGGCGTATTTATTAGCCTCGATGTGCCTACCTCCAGCCTTCTCTTTCTTGCCAGTTCCGAATGCTCCGCCGCCGCCTATCTGATTATTAGAAACGATTTTGATACCATATGGTGGATCAGTGAACACCATATCGGCCTTCTCCCCATCCATCAGCTTTGCAACCTGCTCCTTGCTCGTCGAGTCCCCGCACATCAGCCTGTGATTCCCCAGCTTCCAAATCTGCCCTAGCTTGGCTGTCGGTTCCTCCGGCATTTCCGGCACCGCGTCTTCATCAGTAAGCCCTTCGTTCTCCGGTGCGAACTCACTCATCATATCGGCCAGATCGCCCTCCAGGAAGCCCGTAAGATCCATATCAAAGTCTCCGTCGTCTAAGTCCTCAAGAAGATCCTTAAGCTCGCTCCTGTTGATCTCAGCGAGTTCAGAGAGGCGATTGTCGGCGATAAGGTCTGCCCATTCCTGAGCTTCTGTCTCGTAGTCTTGCCTGTCGATTGGCACGGTATCGACGCCAAGCTTGAGCGCTGCCTGGTATCGGCCATGCCCCTTGACGATGAATCCTGATCGATTTGAAACGACTATGGGAGATCGCCAACCCTGGTTCGCAATGATCTTCGCAAGTAGATCGATCTGTGATTCTGGATGCCCGTTGGGGTTCCTTGGATTCTCAACGAGAGAAGCGACTTCAGCGATGTCTGTGTGTGAGCAGTTAATTGGGACCTCAGCCATATTTTACACTTCTGCTCAACTGGTCTTACCAGTCAAGTCGTTGCCTCCGTTGCGTTTAAAAAAAGTATCGACATGCTGAGCTTGGCTATTACTAGCGAAGGCACTGAGCTGACTGATTTTGCCTTTGTTTGTTTTCGGAACTTCCGTCATGTTCTGCATCCTCTTGATCTGGCTGGTTTTGGCAAGATTAGATTAATCCTCTACGATTTCCGGCATGTGCTTGCATTTGTGGAAAGACATTTCGTGCAGTTTCGTCCATGAAAGAGCTTCGAAGAGTACGCCGTCCACGATAACGTCTATCTGGTTTGCCCGTTCAGCTTTGAAAATCTCGTACCGCATAAGCTTTCCAGACCGTACGCTGTAGCGTGTCCAAACCTCTAGGAACTCGCCCGATGGTGTCAGGCGAGGCCCAAGTTTTCGATTCATCCTTGCGTGAGCCTGGAGCTCCTGAGAGCGCTTACCGCCTCTTGAGGATCGTTCGCGGAGGCGATCCCTTTTCAGGTCCCTTCGACTGTAGGCAAATTTTACCATTCAACTTCTGGAAGTGCGGTTAACAAGGGGTTCTACGAAGATCGATTGACGTAGCTAAGGCAGTCTTTGGCCGATAACACCTCGCTTGGATCGACCCCCATTTGAAGGAGTCGGGAGTTTGCGAGGTCTATCGCTTTAGACATCATCAAATCTTCTTCCTCTGACTCCGCACCCCCGCAGTCTTGCCCATTCGCAACACACGATAGCATGTATATTTTCGCAGCTTTATCTATTTTTCTTTTAGTCATCGTTTTTTAAAAAGGTAGAACATTTCGATTCTTGGAACTCGCGCTGCTCGCCCCAGATCGATGGGTTGGCCCTATTTAAAAAGTAGACGCCTTTCGGTCAGGGTCACGTAAACTTGATCGCTGTCATTCTTCTCCCAGTCGGTTTTGACATACCACAAGCTACCGGATTCGTCTTTTACAAAAAAACCATTTGCCCACCCTGGACGGGTTTCAACTTCGCCTTCAAATGATTTCTCGACAGCCCGTTGGCGGTCATAGTGCGTCGGTGCATGGGTGCATCCGGCCAACAAAGCAGCCCATACAATGGCGAAAATCGCCGCGATTCGTGTTAGTTTTCGAGTATTGGTTTTCATATCAGTATTTCTGTTTGGTTTAGATTCTAGGTTTCGCCACGTATGGCTTTGAGGTTAGCCAATTACATGAACGCAACAGAGTCGATTTCGACCAATGAATCGGGATTCTTTTTTGCCGTTCTTGAGCGTTCTGTCGAGGCGGGTTAGTGGTCGTGAGGCGTATCCAACTATCCAGCGATTACCTCCGCTGATTACTGTCATCCCTTCTCGGATCACGTTTCCGTCTTTATCTGTGGTTTCTCTCATATCGAAAATCTAGGATAACAAATCGTACGCCCAACACGGGTAAGCGCTCCTTGGTTTAGTCAGCCCCATTCCCGTGTGGGGGTACTCGCGGTTCTACAGATATTTATTCGCTTCCTTCACCGCATCACGGTCTTGCTTTGTAGCCGATGGGAACACCATATCCGACCAGGGGCACATCCTGAAGTCCCAAGTCATCTGATAGTTTCTGACAGTAAAGTACCAGAGCTTGCCGCTCCAATATCGCTCGAAGTGAAACCACTTTGTGAAGCAGTTTTTCCCGACCTTTTTGCGGTCGTATTTGTGGAAACTCACTTCTGGAAACTTCCAACGGTTTGCTTTGAGTATATTCAGTTTCATATTTGGTTCAGTTGTTAAAAAAGGTAGAACATAGCGCTGCTCACAACGTCGGCAAGCCGCCGCGTGAAAGCTTGAGGTTAGCATGGGATACCAAAATGAAGTTCGTCTATTTCACTTTCTCGGATCGAAACAAACTTAGAATCTATTTTCAGCGATGCGGCGATTGCTTTTTCGTATGTTGAAAACGCACCCCAGTAGGTGTCACCTTCATAGTCTATATCCTCAAAAACTACCCAAATTTTGCTAACAGGCCGCTTCTGGCAACCAGCACCATCTCCAGTTGTTTCGGTATTCACATTTTCATTACTCATATCTTGATTTTGGTTAAGGTTAGTTTCTTGGGGAGCTGGCTCCAGAGCTCAGAGTTAGCGGAAGATAGATTGCCTCAGTGATTCCAAGCACCCCTCTCCCATTTCGTAAGTCTCTTTCGCAGTCTCATCGATCCACTGTTCCCCCATATGCGTGATCTGCCCGCTTTCATCCTTTCGGATTGCGATTCTTGTGTTCATTAGCCGCAGAGTCGCCATGTCGTCTAGGATCGGTTTAGACTGCCGCAAGTATTCTTCCTTGAGTCTATTAGTTTCGCTAACAGGGCGACGCACACAACGAGCTACATCGCTCGCCTTTCGGTCGCTGTTTTCGTGGTCTCGGGTCAGTAGGCCCATCTGCATTTCTGTTTCAGTCATCGCTCGTATATGGTCTTAGGGTTCTAAAGAGATTGAACTAGCTTCAATTCTGCCTCTTGGATCATTCGCCCAAACTGCTTCCCCTCCTCCGTTCCGAAGGTCTTATCGTCAACGAGCACCCTAAGCCCTTGGATCATTATCCATGTACGGCCCTCCTTTGCGCAGGTATGTCTCATTTCCCCAGTCGGTATCGTCATATTCCCGCGAGCATCGGACTTCAGAACCTCTTCTGATTCCCATTCTGATTCCAGTACGACGACGGTGCCGCATTCTAGCTTTATTTCGTATTCTCTCATAATTATAAATTGGTTAGAACATGCCACTGGATTCAAATCCAGCCGCTGCGCGTCTTACGCGAATCAGTTCTGGGTTAGCTATTTCTTTTTCCTCTTCCACCATCCGCACCAAAGCATCTGATTTTCAGATCGTTTGACGGTTTTGTTTTTCTTGCATCCGTTGGCGGTTTTGTACCTGCAATTTTCGCACGATTCGTTATTCATAATCTCAATATCTCCACTTGCTCACGGCTCTTTCAATGCCGTCTGTAATGTTCTTGGCTGCTTTGTCCTTCACGGCTTCCGCTAGCCTCTTCTCGGTGTCCTGGGAGAGCTTCACGCATCTTGGCTTGGCTTTCCGGTCCTCTGGTTTCTTAGTCGGCATTAAAGACACCCTTCAATTCGCGGTTTTCCGCTAAAAGTGAAACCATGCCCGTAATATCCATTATGGCAGTTCTCAAGCCTCACATACAAATCAGGCTCTCGGTAGCTTACTATCTTGAATATTGCAAAACTCCCGCCCTCTTCTTCATAGGAATCCTCATTTCCCTCAAAGAAATCTGTGTCGAAACTATAGTTTTCGAGGTGTATTTCCTGCGGCTCCTCATTGTCTCCCTTGTGAATGGCATCTGAGCCGTCCTTATTTGGCCCGATGCTCCAGGATGCATTTTCGCAACAGCACTGTCCAAGATCGTATCCAAGCAATACATTTGCATGATCGATGAAATTCACCTTACCGGGAAATGTTTCTGTGTAGCTAAATATTCTCATACTCATACCCATCACCATACCCCCTTCGCTCAGTCGGTCAAGGGTATATACGTTTTATTTCAAGAAAAGCGAAAATCGGTTGAAGATTCGCCTGAGTGAGTAGTTTCGAACGAATGAAACGAGGGTGTAAAAGACGCCAATCGTCAGGTTGTCTCTCAACGAAAGCTCCCATCCGAAAAGCGGAAATATCGTGAAATTCGCTGCCAGGTTCACGCTGTAGCCAATCAGGATGTTTGCGACGGATTCTAGGGCTGAGGTTTTGCGGGTCTGTCTCATCTTGGTTTTCTCATCCTGCATTTGCTGCAAGCCTGTGGCCATTCATTGGTTCCGTAGCTTGGGTGGTTCATTCCGTTGTCAGGAAGGTTTCGGAAGTCGTGCCCGCCGTCCTCCTCGCATTCCGCATGGAGCTCTGATTCGCGGATGGCCCATATCTCATAATGCTCCTTCAGTAATTCCGATTTCTCGAAATCCCTCCGACTCCTGAATTCTGCTCCCTTCTGAAACCAGTCGTTTTTGTATTTCACAATTCGATCTCCAGCAAATTAGCGATTTGGTAATCAGCCCCACACATGCACGGGGTTCCGTCGGCATATCGTGACAGTATTGATTTCTTGATCAGTGCCGTTAGTTCGTCGGCCCGCACGTATGGCCCGATGTCGTCTGCGTTTTCCTTGTCTCGGCTCCAGGTGGTTTCGAGTTCAGGGAATCCGTCGAGCTCGCCCATGCAGGGAGTTTGTAGATATATTTTGGATGGTAGGTTCTTCATAATCTTGGTTGGTTGTTAGTCGTTAGTGATTACAAGAAATCCACTATGTCGCGAAGATTTCGCGCATCTTCATTCATGGCCTCCAGGTTCTTTTTATCGGCTTCGAGTTTTTTTCGCTCGGACTCTGGCAGGTCCGGCAAAGCTAATTGATCCTCGATTTCCTCGATTCTTCGTTCTCTTATTTCTATCATTCCCATAATTTCGGTTCCGGTTAGGTTGGGTTATGTGATAAATTGGTTCATCGTTTTCTCATCCATTTTGAGAAACTTACCGCATTCCATGTCATGGCGAACCCATTTCGCGGCAAAGTCGAATTCCCCATTGCGTTCGACGCGATAGACTAATCCCTCTGGGGTCTCAGAGCATCCGTGAAATCCCCTTGGGTTAAGCAGGCCCATCATTGCATCAACTGACATAGCAGGCCCCTTGTGGATCAAATGCGTGTGCTCTATGCCGTTGATCCGGCAAATCCGGTGGAGCTCATCTGTCGGAAGTCGATCAGGACCCACCATTAAATCAAAGGCGATAAATGGCGTTTTAAGCTTATCATAGAAAAGACCGTGAGCCTGACCCATCCATTCTCCGCAAAGCCTCTGACCGTCTTCCAGTACCGCCAAAAAGAGCTTTTTGTTAAGCTCAACAAAATGGTGAAAGTCGTGATGCATCTGATGAGGTGAAGTCATGGCGGCCCATCCCTTCCGGCTTATCGCGTGTATCTCATTGCCAGTTCTGGCAATTCCTACATTTGACCCATCGACCTTTTCTGTAACGTAAACAACATCATGCTTATCTCTGGTCTTTTCTGTGAGGATTCGCGCCTGGCCTTCGCTTACGCAATGGTCTGCTGGTCCTAGCTTGCTGGTCGGCAAGTGCCCGATTGATCCGTAGTTTTTTCGTCCTATTGGTTTTTCAGTATTCATAATTTCATTTGGTTGGTTCTGTTATTCGTCGAAAGTCATTCGCTTATCCGGTATTCGCAATCCTTCACAGCCTGCAAAAGATCCAGGGGAGCGGAGTTCGATCCCCCCTTACCCATGAGAGAGTAAGGAGAGAAATCCATTCTAGCCATGCAATGAGTCACTGGTCTAGCGTATGTTTAGCAAACTAAGGCTGGTTCATCCCCAGAAATTACACCGTCAAGCGTTTGCATCGATCCCCCAGCGTTACGAGTCGCTGGCATATACCGCCTCCAGGAGATGGTTTTTCTCGGGAGGTAAGGCCGTGTGCTTTTGCCCTTATGGAGCCAGGAAGCTTGTGAGACGGCGATCAGAGTTCGCAAGTGAACGGAACCACTAAAAGAGAAAGGCCATCTCCGCGTCAAGCAGAAATGGCCTTCAAAGTCTTGCGAACCCTGTCTATTCAAAAACTAAAAACCTTTTGTACATTTATTGTCAATTCCTATGTGCATTTTTTGTACATCTTGAGTAAATCGCTCAAGTTACCGGGGATTAGGTTACGTTCACGAAAACGGTTTCGCGAACATCGCTAAGAATCGCTTGGTCAGAGGGTTTGAGCGTTGTTTCCTAGGCCATCTCGCTCGCTCATACTCCTCAATCTCGGAAGCTAGGCTCTGCAACCGCGTATCAATGGCTGAGGCTTCGTCCATAAGCTTTGAAATCTCTTCGAGTGCCTTTGTATGTTCTTCGTCTGTTTTGATGCTCATAGTCGTTTAAAGGAGTCCCCGACCAGGATCAACGCCGTCATGGAGACTAGCTAGCCCGGCAGGGGGGTAAAATTTGCAGCGATCTTACGTCACTTAATTTTCCATCCTCGCCTAAGCTTTGCGGATGACGCTTCAGTAATCGCCATGAGACGCCGTTTGCGGTAAAGAACAAAAGCCCTTGGTCCCGTCCTTATTTGTTATTCAGGACGCATCCCCTACGATGAGAGGAGTTGACGATACAAGGGCTAGAAACGAGCAATAAGCATGATCAACGGTTTGTCAATCCTTCGAAATTGTCTCTCCCTGGCCCGCTCAAGTAATGCGATCCGTTTACTGCTACGACCAAGGAGAGTTTCTTGTTTCGATGTGCATCATAGTTTGATGATGCTTAATGCAGGTAATTTGCGTTAAGTCAATGTTATACTTATTTCGACAAATCCTCACTTTGCTATTGACCTGTGATCAATGGTAGGTAGGTTGGAGCTCTATTAACGAAAGGGGTTTCGTTAGAGAGTGAAAACATAGAGTAAAGTGCAAGGCGGCTGGGTTTCGGCTCAGTCGCCAACTTTAGAAGATTAACCCAAACGAAGAAGATTATGAATGGACAAACAAACGCATACATTGGCGGGCATCACTTTGAGGTGTTGTTCGACTACGAGCCAGAAATCAAAGGCTCATTCGGTCGCGATGGCGGCGAAGAGCCTAGAGACGAATACCTTGAGATAACGTCAATAAGCCTCGGTGAGATCAACGTCACCGCGCTTATATACGAAAACGCAACCGACCTCTACGATAAAATTTACTCGCAGGTCTCCAAGCGCATTAGAGAGGGGGATCTGTAATGGCTAAATTCGCAACGCTGAAGAGTTGGGTTCTAGGGAGTGAGTTAATTGCTCATAATCGACCATACGAATTTAAGGATGTGGAAAAGAACCCGTCTTTGATTTGGATAGATGGAATATGCTACGATAAAGAGCTTTTCGACATCACTGAAACCGACGAATGCCGCATACTCAAAGGAAGCGTTGAGACGGTCGAGGAATGCTTGGAACGTATAAGAGCTACGCCACTTGTGAAGATCGCCGAAGAGCTCGTACAGCTCAAAGCAGACTTCCACACGGCAGTCGGCGAGAGCGTCCAAACTCAACACAACCTAAACCAGCTCGTTTCTGAGATCAGCAAGAGCGTTAAAACTTACGGAATATGAACGAGGAGAAATGGTGCGAAATGGAAGACCGGATTAAAGACGAAAAAGCTCAGGGGGAAAACCAAAGTTACGGAGATTATAAAAGTTCCATACCTGATGATTACTCCCCAAGTGTTGGTGATCGCTTCGTAAGAGCTAAAGGAGTCCATAAGAGTGACACCATAAGCACGGAGCGAACAGAATTGAAAGTAACTAAAGTCAACCCTGTAGGGATACAGGCTGCGTATAAAAACGGAGGGTTCCTTAACTCGACACCAACTGAGTTCATCCGGTTGGCACGAATGTCGGTTGATTGCGGTACTTTATTTTATCCTTCAAAAAAACTTAATCTAAAACCAAACACACAATTATGAAACCAGGAAAACACGAAGAAGGCACGGAAGAGGTCAACATGAGCCGCGTTGTATTGACGCACGAATCAGCCGATTGGTTTTGGGATGCTGCATACAAGCACCCCGACGGCAAAGGCGCTGTAGTCGAGCAGTTGATACGTTTTGGAGCTGCGAACGGCTTCAAGGTCAATAACAAGGTCGATGTGCGCGAGATGCAGCACAAAGACGCGAATTTGAAAGGGGGTAAATAATGAGCTGGCAAGAAATCCTAATCCTCTTTGAGGCGTTCGTTGCCGTAACTGCTGTTGTGCTATGGAAGCATGAGCAAAAACGCGCTGACGATCAACAGGATCGAAAAAATATCGCATGGCAAATCATCGAGCGAAGAGACAAGACGATTGCGGCCCTCAAGGGTTGGAAAACGAGGATAGAAGAATCACAAAACTGAAAGAATCCTTGACCTGTGATCATTGCAGGATACAAAGGAAGAAGATTATGAATAAAACAAAAGAAACACTATTAGAAATAGAAACCGAAAGGCACCTTAATGCTAAAGCCTTAATTGAAAAAATTCGTGATGATTTGGATTTTTCTAGGTTAGACTCATCGGGTCATATTTGGCTTGAGTCGGATTTTGATTCCATCATGGAACAACTCCACATAATGAGAGGAACTTTTGGTAACTATAATTTGGAGTCATATGCGATGAATGGTACTAGACTTGCCGCTTATTATGAGTTCGAAGCAGTAACCGTTTACGCACTGTTTGAAAACGCTGAATACGCCTTGAGCAGGATCAGTGGGGATAAATGTTCTATTATCGAAAAAATAGAACCTGAACGAAGATTACTAACAGTTACATGCCCTCTTGTCCCCTAAACCCTCTCTTAGCTGCCAGGGAACAACCCCTGACAGCGTGAAGATTATGAATATCGAGCTAAGCTCGAAACTCCAATAAGTTTAACAACCACAATTAAGTCAACTGAAGATTATCATGAGTACACAGCTAACAATCAAACAGCAACTCCAAGGAGATGCATTCAAATCGGAAGTAGCGAAAGCCCTTCCTAAACATCTCACGCCAGAGAGATTCATTCGGGTTGCGGTTACGGCGTTGAATCGAACCCCAAAGCTCCTCAAATGCACTCAGCCGAGTTTATTCAAGTGTCTGCTCGATTGCTCAAGCCTAGGAATCGAACCCGATGGACGACGCGCTTACCTAATCCCTTACGGTACGGAATGCACGTTGATCATTTCCTACATGGGCTTAATCGAGCTTTGTAAGCGTAACGGTGATGTAAGCAACGTGTTTGCCGCTGTAGTCCATGAGAAGGACTTCTTCGAGTACGACTTGGGTACTGACCGCCAAATCACGCACAAGCCTGTTCTAAAGGATCGTGGAGACATCCTGGGGGCTTACGCGGTTGTCTCCTTCAAGGATGGCGAGAAGGATTTTGAGTTCATGGATATTGGCGAGATTAACGCCATTCGTGATCGCTCAAAGTCTGGGCAAAATGGTCCCTGGAAGACCGATTGGGCTGAGATGGCTAAGAAGACCACGATTCGACGCCTACTGAAGCGTCAGATCCTTTCGCCTGAAGTACGCGATCAGATCGACAAAGAGGATTCACAAGAGACTCAAAGCCATCAGCAACGAGCCTCAAATGCTAAGCCTGCCGATAGGAATCCTTTTGAGGATATTCCCGACGATGAGGAAGATGAACGTCCAGGGATGGAAAACACAATCGAAGTTGAAACGGAGGAGGTAGAATAATGTTAGTTTACAACATGGAGCAAGGAACGGACGAGTGGCTGGAAGCTCGCAAAGGCGTATTCACCGCATCTCAAATGGGAATATGGGTGACGAAGGAGAAGCGAACGAAGACCGACGACAAAGCCGCATTTGCATCAATATGCAAAACCTTGGCTGAACTCTCAGGCTGTGAGATGGCTCCGGTATTTCCTAATTGGGCGATGAAGAGAGGGACAGAACTTGAGCCTTTGGCAAGAGCCGCATTTCAAGAGGAGTCCGGCCTTGATGTCGAAGAGGTTGGATTCTGCGTTCATGACAATGGAGGTTTTGGATGTTCACCTGATGGTTTCACCAATGATCGAAAAGGCTTGGTTGAGATCAAATGCCCACTACCTGAAACGCATGTGAAATACACGCTTAATCCTGAGTCGTTCGTTGATACATATAGAATTCAGATTCACATGCAAATGGCAGTGACTGGCGCCGACTATTGCGATTGTTATTCGTTTTGCCCGTTGCTTCCTTCAATGCTACTAAGGGTCGAGAGAGACGCATTTACAGAAGATTTGTTGCGCGGTCTCATTCGTCTTGCTGACGAGTTCAAAGAGTATAAAAAGGAGATGGCTGCGAAATGGGCAGAAATGAAGAAGAGAATAGAGGAGAAAGTTTAAGATTATGAATACAGAAACACAAGAAGCACCAAAAACAGAAACAGCATTGACGCTTAAGCACGCGATGCTCTCAACAGAGTTCAAGCCGACTGAGGCATCTCGGTTCCTTGATCTGATCGACGAGGAGGTAATAAAGGAAGTTTGCGACGTAACCACAAAGAAAGGACAAGCCCGTGAGAGATCGCTGTCGGCTGGCATAAGCTCTTTCAAGGTCCACATGAACAAGCTCGCCCTTGCGTCTATTGAGGAGCAAATGAAGACGGTCAAATCGACCAAAGCCTACCTTAAGGAGTTCAACGAGAACTGCGATGAGCGACGCGACAAGCGGAAGGCTGCAACGCTTGAGTTTGAAGCGAAGGAGCAGGCTCGGAAGGATGCGCATCGGAATTTAATCTCTGGACTAGAGCAGGAGGTTCACATGCTTGAGAGCTTATCCATCGAAGAGCTAGAATCCAGAATGTCCATCATCGAAAAGGTGGATTTCGATTCGCTCGAAGAGTTCAAGGAAGAAGGCGCCCGTGTTGCCGCAAAATCGATAAGCCTAATTGCCCACCGCATCAACGCAGTTAAGGAGCAGGCCAAACAAGCCGCTGAGCTTGAGCGCCTGAAGAAGGTTGAAGCCGAGGCCCTGGCCGCAAAAGAGAAGCTTGAGCGGGAAGAGGCAGACCGCAAAGCCGAGGCTGCGAGAGTTGAGGCGGAGAAGGCTTTGGCGATCAAAGTGAAGGAAGAGGCGGAAGCTGAAAGAAAACGCCAGGAAGAGGCTGAGGCGAAGCGTAAAGAGCAAGAGCTTAAGCGGATCGAGGAAGCCAAGGCGGAAGCGATCAAGGCGGAACGCGAACGCATTGAGAAGGAGCAGGCTGAGATTGAGGCTGAGAAACGATGGGAAGCGGATCAAGCTGAAGCCAAACGGGTTGCGGCAGCTCTGAAAGAAGCCGAGCGGAAAGCCGATGAGGATCACCGTAGGAAGGTGCGATACGAAGCGTCAGACGCACTTCAGAGCCAATTCGAAGGAATGACGCCCAATGAATCGAATGCTATCCTTGACGCGATTGAAAAGGGACAGATCCCGAATGTCACTCTGAACTTCTAGCCGTGATCCTTCGAACAATCAAAGGCGCTCCAGGTTCAAAGCTTGAGAGCGCTTTTACAGACAAGATCGAGAAGGGACTAGCTCTAGGGCTGGTCCTCAATCAAAGCCTCACCACGACGCACGTAATGGGTGATGAGCTTGTTTACTCTCTCGTCTTCCAGGACAAGAAGAAGCTATCGAGTCCCAGAGCTGACAAGAAGGTAAAGGAAAACACGGAAACAGAAAGAATTCTTATGCAGTGTTTCGGAACCAGATTCATCGACGAAAACCAAAGTCGCAAAATCAAGGAGTCGCAGATAACCGTTGAGGACGCCAAGCAGATTTTGCAACTCTACCAAAACACGAAGCACCTCGACAAAGAAGATCGGAACGCAATGGCAATGAAAACGACATTTGCAATCATGGTAAACAACCTGGGATCTATGCTCGAAGTTGCGACCGCATACAACGCGAAGCACAAGCCGAGAGCAGAGAAAAAGGAAGAGGCAAAGATTCCAGAGCCTCAAGCAGACTGGAGAGGGATCGCAAACGAGATTTACCCGATGAAGGGAATGGATTATTGGCAGGACGCAAACTGGCAATCGCTAGCCACATCAAACGGAGTGCAAAAGGAGATTATTGAAAACTTATGAAAATAACGATAACAGAAAAACGAGAAGTTGAAATCAAGGCTGTGCGAATAGAAGCACCCTTTCGTCACATTGGAGACGATGAAGACTCCGATGTTCCAAACGATTTCCCATTACTGAAGGGAAAAGTTTGGCATGCTACAATTGATCTGGATACTCACAAAATTCGCGACTGGCCATTGGGTCAAATGAGGAGTCTTTACACAAAGGTCTGCGATGCGGGCAGCTACTACCTGTTAGATGAAAACGAAAAGGTTGTCACCTCAATCAATCAGGATTATGTCCCCAATAATCTCATACCTGGAGAATGGGGAGATTACATTGAAATGATAATCGAAGGTGACGGGACCATTAGCAACTGGTCGGGGATTGCAGATTTTAGCGACTTCGAAGAAAGGGAAGAGGATTGAGTCTCCCTAAAGACGCCCCCCGCTGCCTCGACCTGGATTGCAGACAACGAGGAACCTGCGTAAGATTCATCGACCGCAAGAACGGAAAGAAACCACCGCTGATGACGCTGAATTCAAAACGTGAATACAGTTGCTTCTACTACATCAAAAACGAGAAAAATGAGATTTTGAAAGCATTATGAAGCCACCGCCTAAGAAGAAACGCAAAAAGAAGCACATGCGTCATAGCAATATGAATAACTCAAGAGCTGGTGATAGTAAAGCTGCTCAGATAACTAATATACTCCGCAAGGAACGGAAACCGAAGAATCCTTAAAACAAGCATTATGAAGACCGACCACACAAACGCCTACTCTGTCGAGTTGAAGCTAAAAGCAGGAAGCAAAAACCCGGCCCTCTGGCTGCGAGAGATTCAAAGCAAGCTCAAAGGCGAGCCGCTAAACCTTCAGAAATGGATGGCTCAAATCATCGTGAACCGATACCCAAGAGACGCCGCATACAATACCCCCCTTGATGAGTTCAGCGACCTTTTTGGAGGATGGCGGAACGAGTACACCGACGAGGATCAGGAGCGAGCATTTGCAAAACTCGGCTTGCCTTACGTGAAATCTGAGCATTACCGAAAGAAGAGCGAAAACAAGAAACTTGGCAGGAAGCCCGGCGCGAACAAACGAAGAGACACATTCGAAAGCCTACCCTACACCGTCGAGATGCACAGACGAGCAGAAGCCACAAGCGCCATTGCTTGGCATCAACAGCAAATGCAGGAGGCGGGAAAATGAAATGGTTTGAGAAAGTAATTATATTTTTGATTATCGTGTGTCTTCTAAATGTAGCCTACTGGGGGTTTTCTGGATGGATGAGAAATGAAAATATATACGAAGAACTCGCCAAAGGCTGCGCGGTCACTTGTGCTTGCGGCATGATTGGCGCTATGGTTATGATATTAATTCAAATATTTGAAAAATGAGAGCGCGTAAACCAAAAGAGGAATCGATTCAAATCGCAGTAAGCACATATTTGAAGATGGCTTACCCAAAGGTCATATTTACCGCTGAAAGCTCAGGGGTAAGACTCACAATGGGTCAGGCAATGAAAGCCAAGAAACAACGCTCTCAACGCGGCTTACCTGATCTCATGATCCTTGAGCCGAATGGCAAATACGCTGGCCTGATGATCGAGCTCAAGAGAGATGGGCAATCACCCTGGAAGAAAAAAGGAGGTTTGAAGGCTGGAGAACATCTAGAGGAGCAATTACATGCACTTCAGCAATTGACGATAAGGGGATACTACGCCAGATTTGCGGTTGGCTTTAACCAAGCGAAGGACATTATTGATTCATATATGAGGAACCAACTATGAACGCCGCACAGATACACACGATCCTCTCACACGTCGAAATGTGCCTGCTTGATGGCTCTCAGGGTGAGCTTTGCGAGGCGGTTGGGATCTTACAGCACTCAGGGATCGAAAGCCACTCAAAGGCATCTGACGCGATCACGACTGTAAACTGGCTCAAGGATGGAGCCGATGTTGAGGAAGACGAAGACAGGCTTGTTTCCATGCACTTGATCAACGAGGATTTTGAGCTTCCGTTTTTCACGTTCCGGTCAATGAAGATGTCACCCGTGCCTTTTCATGGATTTGTATTCATGATCGCAAGACACGGAGATTTTAAATGGTATCTCGAATGGAAACTAGGTACTGGAAAAGCGGATCAGCACTTCCTGGGAAACAGTGAAGAAGAGGCTGATTTCATTTGGACGATTGAGGGCGCGGAATGTATGAGACTTATTGTTGATGGGGAAATGTAGCCACAAGCAAGGCTTCCAACTCGTCGAAGTAGAGAACCGCCTCTCTCAGGATATGGAGAAGGCGGATAGCTCAACGGTGAATCTCACATTTAATATAATGGGGAGAGCTCGATGCTTAGGCTGTGGAGCCATACTCAGAGAGCCTTTCTCATGGCATATGAATGTCGAGTTCGGCCTAAAGGTTCATCCCCAGTTTCAAAGCGATGACTTCGACGACGGGGAAGATCCGGAAGATAGCTACGTTTAAACCTCAGTTATGCAAACATTCGAAATAAGAACATCGACATTCCCCGTGCTGTCGTTGTTCGCGACCCACGTATTAACGGTGTCGTTTAGAGATAAAGTCTCTATTGTTTGACAAGCTAATGAAGTGGCTGTTGCGTTTTCGGTTTGGGCTTCGCTATCGGCTATGGTTGTTCCGTTTACCGCTATACGTTGGGCGATTTGGTTAACACCTCCCGTTGTCTTTTCCATTGTTGAAAATGCGGTTATTTTAAAGGTTCTGTCGATTTCGCCTATATAAGTGATAACTCCAGCAGTTGAAATAGTGAAGGATTCAGAGAGCTTATCGACCCAATTTGACCCATTGACTGCCACAAACACGCCAGTTGACGCAATCGTTACCGTTGTGCTAACGATCAATGTCGCCTCTGCTGCATGAAAGCTTTGGCGAACCCCTGGACAATCTTGAAAATCCCATCTTATATCTTCCCTAGTAATCCCAGAGAGTGGCGTCGTGATCCCTGTGAAATTATTATCCGAGACAAACGCCATATCCCCTGAAACGACATTAGCACTAGCCGCCGCCCCCGAAATTCCGGTTCCTGTACCGTTGAAGGAAATCTTCTCGAATCGGATATTATCAAAAGTCGCTGTACCTAAATCGAACGTCTTAGAGGCTGCGTCGGCGTCGAATGAATTAAATGAACCCACCTCAAGGATTTCGATTCCTGTTCCTGTAAAACTAAAACCGTCATCATGCGCCAGGCTCGAAGAAAGACTAAGAATGAGATTCACCTGATCCAGATTCCCAAGCTTTGAACAAGATGTAATTGTTACTGATTCTACAAACAAAAACAAGAATGCCACCGTTGCGCTCATATCAAAAATCGTCCCGGTCGGAGCGTCTAAAGTTATATTCTTAACCGAAAAAGTTTTGTCAGCTCCGGTAAACATATTCCCAACTCCCGAGTATGATAGAGACGCTGAACCTGCCGATTCGCCAATTATAGCGCTGGATGATCCTACCGCGAAACGGTCGCTTGTTGATAGCGTATTCAAAACCTTATAGACGGTGTTTGCTTCAAGGGTGATTACGCCCGCTGCTGGAGCAGGGAAATCGGCCATCGAATTAACCGTCCTGACATTTGTTCCAATAATGGTTTCAAGAAGAACCTTATTCGATCCCTCCGCTGTGCTATCGACTGCAAAATATCTTGCTGTCGGGTCCGGGGATGCGTCTTCCGTTAATTCACTGATTCTTAACTCTGCCATAATTCTAAATTCTCCTTATACGAAAACGAGCTGATCCCCGCCGTCTGTTACGATTGATTGTTTGAATCCGTCTACCCAATTGTTACTGCCCATTACGCCGCTCTCAGTGATCCATGGCCCTTGAGCCGTGTTTACCCCTGCCACGCGAAAGTAAAGCAAGCCTGGAAGGATTGACGATGTGAGAGCTGGTCCCGTTGTTACGGCCTCGCTGCTCCAGTTTGTGTTGTCCGTCGAAACTTCGACGATGTAATACTGAGCTCCCAAAGCGATGTCCCAATTCAGTTGGACGATTGTTGGGTCGTCGATGTCTTGGCTGAGAGTCAATCCCGTCACCGTTGGAAGGTTCGGAATGCCTGCAGGAACGCTTGCCGCCGCAAGTGGTGGAGCTGTCCGGCTGTCGAAGGAGTACATTCGAGCATCGTAGTTTACCGCCGTGATGCTTGCCGTGTCGTCGTCTTTGCGATCTATCGCAGTCACAAGCAACTCTTTGTAAATCTTGTTCGTCTCGCCGATGTAGTAAACGGGAGGCTCGTTCAGGTCGTTAAAAACAAAGTCGGTCTCGTCAATGGTCGAAGCAGTGAGGACCTGGTAATCGTTGCCTGCTACTTTCGAACAAACGTAAGGCCCTTTGACCTCACCATATTTATCGCGAAACCCGATTGAGTTTATGGGGATGCCTGCCGTTGATTCGGTAAGCGTAACGGTGTTACCGCCTGAGATCGAAACGACTTGACCTGAGATTCCCCAGTCTGGCACGTCATGGCTGGCGACGATGTAATCCCCAAAGCTTGGAATATTGCCCTCAAGCCCGGTATCGAAGGTAACGATTTCGCGCTGGAGGATTTGCTGGTAACGAATGAAAAGCCCTTCTTGGTATGCCTTGTCTCGGTTCGTGATCCCTGGAAGCCTCAAAACTTGCATACGCAAGCCAGCATCGGAGCCAATCAAGCAATCGACTGTTTCCTGCTTTCGCGTGTCCTCATCCGCGTATTCGACCTGAATCCCGTCGTAGTCGTCTGGCTTCTGAAGTTGAATATCCCACCGAAAAGAACCAGAAACCATGTCGTCAGTTGAGAAGGCCATTACTGGAACGGTTCGGATCTGGTCCCGTACCGCGGAGAATTGAGTCAGGTTGATGACTGGCGCCGCTCGTCCGGCTCTTAGCGTCGTTTTCAGTGCCTCCCAAATCGTGGTCCTGGAATCAAATACCCAATCGAAATTTACGCTGTCGGTCGTGTAGCCGTTCGCGATGGTGAGCAATCCTGCAAGATCGAGTTTCGTATCTGCGAGATTCGCGCCGTAGACAGACCGCAAAATTTCGCAGTAAGCCCAAATAGGATTCCTCGTTGCCGTGTTCGCGCTCCAAACCGATCCGTTCCATATTGGCAGCATTCGCGTTGCTGTGACGTTGTATTGGCTGCGAGTGTTGGAGTTCAGGTTGTTCGTTGCCCTGGCCTTCATCGCCACAAGCGTAACGTCTCCGTAATCCTTGGTTGATGGCAGGATCGCTCGAAGCTGGAACCATTGAACGTCGTCGATCTTGTTCGTTTTCGTGGATGCGTTGTTCGTCCTCTTCGCTCGCACCTCATAACGCCCTGAAGAGACTGCAGTTGAAACGGTGAACCTTTGTATGGTCGTGGTTGCGAGCGTCTTGGTGAACGACACAACGGTGTAAGAGCCTATCGGAGCCCCGCCGTCGTCAATCTCTCGATATTCAAAATCTGCCGTAACTGTAACGCTGTCCAATCCGCCGCCGCTGTTTTGCTCGAATAGTCCACGCGGGAAAACAACATCCCACTCAAGAATCGTCGTCACGGTTCCCGCCGCGTTAGCCGTGAATGGTCCGACGTATCCGCCGCTTGGGTAATCCGGCTCATTTGGACCAAATAGCTCTACCGAAGATACCTCGCTCGATGTCTCCACGTTATCAGGAAAGAGCGTCACCGAATCGCCAGGAGCGTAAACCTCTGTTGTTATCTCTTCGAAGTTTGCAATTGCTGTATCGTCGATCTGCTCGACAAGAGATGCGTACTCTCCTTGGCCCAAGCAAAAGAGCTGGTAAAGAAACTGATCGTTGTTTTCAAACTTGCTGTAAGGTCTTGCTGCGTAGGAGGGGAAGAGGCGATTGCGACCAAATGGGCACTCAATCGGCTCGCCAACCTTCGTTTGATTCTGCTGGCCCTTGATGAAGTAAACCGGGTCTCCCTGATCTGGCGAATCAAAGCCTGGTATGTCAATCGAGAGAGAGTAAATCAGAGAGGCGATTGTGACAATGGCCTGCCAGTATGTGCCGATGAATGCGAATATCGAAACCGGATCGCCCGCAAGAATCCTGAAATTTACTACGTCCTCATTCTCAAGCTCATAGATTCCCCAATCCGACTGTTTGACTGGCTTGTTATTAACCAATGCTAAAACCGGGTACTCGTAAAAGTCGTCCTCGTGCTGCTTGCGACGTTCCACCCATTCGGCAATCGTTCGCCCTGCCGGGTATGTGTGCAGGTTGTATTCCCTGCTTGGGTCAAATGGGTTCTTGCTCTCAACGATTACAGGCATGGCGATAAAATTCTATTCGTTTGTATTGCTTTTTGATGTCGTTGAGCGATTCGGCTTTTGCAGGTATGCCGTTTCCAACGTGCAAGATCAAGCCTCCATCGTTTTCAAGGAAAAGCCCTACGTGGTGAATGATGCTCTTTTTGCCAAGCCCTACCACGTCGAAGGCTTCAGGCTCGTCCACACGGGTCCACATATCGCCCTCAATCTCATTTTCAGCCGTCTCTGATACTTTACGCAGATCCGAAGGCAAAACGAGGTAGAGAGGCAATGAGACGCCGAGGTAACGCTTGTAAAAGTCGTAAACCAAACCCCAGCAATCGAAGGAGTCAGGACCTCTCGCGCCTGGTTCCCATCTCTTGCCTAAATATTTCGTAACCCAATGCATGGTCTATCCTCCTAATCCTGGGAATCGGTCGCGCGTGTATCGCTCGTTTGGAAAGTCCTGGTTGAGAACGTCAACGAATCGAGCCCTCATGGTCGCAGTGAAAGCGGTTATGCTCGCTTCGACAATTGTAAGCTCAAGCGGTGCCGTCTGTGCAGGCGCCGTGAGATCGTTTCCGAGGTAATAACGCTGCTTGATCGTCGTTGGAACCTGGCTGTTTCTGATCTTGTTGATGAAGAGACCGATCCGCCGATCCGTATTATCGACCGTCAAACTGAGCTCCTGGCTTCCACTCTCGCCTTGCTTCGGTCGGGTCAGTTTAAACGAAACAGGCTCAAAGACATTCGTTGCCGCGTCCTCATCGGTAAGCGTCAATTCCTCCTTGTTGTTCACGAGGTAAAACGTGTCCGATGTTGCCGATGGGATGCCGTAAGCGTCCGGGTGATAAATCTCCACGGAGTCGATCACTGGAATGTTCTTAGTTGCAGAAGCAAAAGCCTCCCGCGTAGCATCCTTGTAATTGTCGTCAGGCATTTTTTAGGTCACGACGTTGCTTGTGCTGTATTGAACCCCCACATGAGAGATAACGAGCTTTTGGTCACTTAGAGGATAGCTCGCTATGAAGTGAGTAGGGAACCCCATAACTCCGCTCGATGGTCTCCAGTTGGTTCCGGTTACTGCCGCGCCGTTTATGGTTTTGGTCGTGAGTTCGTTAGATGCTGGAATCGAAGTCTTTGGAGAATTTGGGTCAAGATCGGTCGCGATGTTGAAAGTATCGAGATTGAAAGATCCTCGATTATTCCAGAAATCCAAATAAACGGATTCATCAGTCAGGTCAGAGTAAACGCTCAAAACCTTTGTGTCAGTTGGCCCGAATGTTGAGTTTGCACCGATTGCCCATAAAGCCGATGGATCTCTTGGGCTTTCGCCTGCTGAGCTTAGACTTGCTGCGGTTCCAAGTGTTCCATCAGCCTCGAAGAGATTCAGGTAAAAATCGTCACTTGAAAAATCAGTGTTCCTTGATGGTTCTGCGTAATCCCCATCTGAAAGCATAACGGCTGTTTTTGCACCTGATGGACTGAACCCATTTTTTTTCACCGCTCCAAATCCAAAGAAATCCTTATAGAGAACCCACTCATTTGCCGCTGTCGCATCTCCATCTGGATCTGAAATGTGATTTGCATCAAACTTGAATCCCCAATAGTGCGAAACGTCCCAAGTTAAAGTCGTTACTGTGTCGGCGTCGGCAATTGATTCGTACCATGCTCGAACGATGTAAATCGCCTTGTCTGTTCCCGATGGTGGCGTTGATAGAGGGATCGCGACCCTAGACCAGCCTGTTCCATCGTTCGCAAGCTCCCAATTTCCTGTCGCTCCGTTATAGCTGCTTGTGCTCATATTATGTTGCCCCCGTTGTTCCTGTTGCCGTGCTTAAATCGAGAAAAACACCCGATCCGTAAATGTATAAAATTGCCTCACCATCTGCCCCGGTTAGATCCAGGTTTCCCGCGAATCCAGGAACGTAACTCACCGCTGAACCCATTGCGAAAACCAGCTCCATGAATTTTGATTGAGTGCTTAGCGAATCCGTAAGGGTTAGAAATGCTGATATGCTGGCGATTACGTCCGGTGCCCAGACCTCCAGTTTTGCCGTTACCTCCCAATCGTTGCGACCTGAGAGATAAGAATAATTGAACTCACCGCCTACGAATTTCGCAGTGTTGGTTTTGAGCCCGTCGCCAAAAGCCAGATCAATGTCGAAGATTTCAGAACCATTTGAAAGATCGGTCGTGTACCATTCCCGAAAGTCCTCCATCTCCGAATCCGAATAAATGAATGAAACTGAAACCGTGTAAATCATGGTCTCACTTCGACGCCTGCGGTAATAGAGCGCATCATCTGAATCCGTTCGCACAGAATCGCTTGCAACTCCATAAGAGAAGCTTCCGATTTCCGCCTTGGGAAGTGTCGATGGGTATGTTTCGTCAGCCATTAGACAATCGTTTCAACCTCCAGCCTTGCCGATACGGTCCAATGAAAAGAGCCCCGCATCGATACCTTGTAATCACCCACGAAAGACGCCTGAACCCGCTGGCAACCCGTGCCGCCAAAAGGAAGATCAAGCAGGAAAGGAAGTTCTCCTGAACGAGTACCAAACTTGTAAAAACCATTGAACCAATTCAATTCAGCATCCGTAAGCTCCCACTGGACGCTTACTTGCCGAATCCTCTTCGACCACCGTAAGCGCTGCCGACTCCGGCCCGTGTCCATAACCGTCCGGCGTATCGGTGCCTCAGGCTTCACGCTGTACGCCTGAGAGGGCTCGGGGAAGAAACTAGGGATCAAGTAAAAGCTCATCGTCTCTCTCTCGCAAACGCCGTTTTAAACGCTCTGCTTGTCGGTCCGTCTCCTCTGCTCAAGTCCTGGTTGATGGTAGACACGGCGCCGCTTATCGCTCGCTGCGTTACCTGGATGATCAATTGCCCGTTGTCGTCTTGCTCTGCTGTTACGCTTGCCTCGCTGAAGGTGTTTTGAATGACGACATTCATGCCTGATCCGCCGCCGTTCGCCTGTTTGAACAGATTCGCCTGCTGCATACGGTTCAGGATCATCTCTCCGCTGTTGACGTTTGCTTGCTGCGTATCGCCTGAAAACGAAGAGCCGGGAACAATGCCTCCGCTTGCGTAATTGCCGACGCCTTTGATTCGTTGCACATTCGCAAGCGTCTCGGCGGTAGTGAATGCTACGGCTGGAATATTTGCAGGAAAAGGAGCTGATCCCCAAGCTTGCTGAACCGCCTTGACCCCCTGAATGGTAGCGTCTGCAATTGCCAAACCTCGGCTCAATTTGAAGAGATTCGAATTTCCGTCTTTTGCGATTGTGAAAAGATCGCTGTAAAAGTTCTGACGCTGAATAAGCTTCTCTTGCTGGATTCGCTCTTCAGCTTCCTTTAGCCTTTGAGCAGTTCTGATTTCGATTTCAGCGTCTTTCTGAATTTGTGAAACAAGCTTCGTTCTCTCGTCTTGGAGTTTGTTGAGCTGGTCAATCTCAGTCTGAGCGTTCGCGAATTTACCCGCAAAAAGTTTCTCTTCAATAGCTATTTCTTCCTCTGCTATCTGGATCATCCTTTCCCGCGCTGGAAGGTATTTACTCAAAATAGCCTGCTCCTGATCGGCTACGGCCTGAGCTCCGATGATTCGCTTTTCATTCAACGCATTCAGATCATTTTTTTCAGTATCAGCTAATTTCTTACGTTCAAGGGCTACGGCCAACTCTTTTAAAGATGTTACGATTCCCGCCTCTGTCGCTTTGCGGCCCTCATCCCTGATTCCAGTAATACTTCTCTCCTTAACCTCAATCACGCTGTAAAGTGCGTCCAGGTCTGCGACGGTCGGCAGTATGTCAGAATCAAAAAGCTTAGACTCAAGGGCTAATCTTCTCTGCGTTTCAGTGAGACCATTTAAAGCACTGGTAAGACCACCCAAAACTGATCCGATACCGTCACCAATTCCTCCATCAGCGATTGCTGTCGTGAACTGAAACCACGCATCAGAAAGTAATGAGAGCTGCCCGTTTATCGTGTCCATCTGAGCCGCCATCGAGCCCGCGAATTGCACATCTCCCAAATCCTGAAGAAAGGCTTCAATCTCTGCAGCGTTGTTTCCGATCTCGGTTGTGATCCCCTGGAATGTGAACTTTACCCGGTCCCCTTCTTGGCTCGCTCTGATACCAAATTCTTTAAGCCTCTCAAATTCCTTGGTTGTAGCATCTGCGACCGCCTGAATGAATTGATCAAGAGTCTTTCCCATCGCAGCCGCCGTGTTTCCATAGCTGAGCAATGCGTCCTCTGAGGGATCGAGCCCTAAGTTTTTGAGAGTAATGAACGCCTGCGTGATCTCCTCAAGCGTATTGGGCATTTCCTTGGCTGTGTTCTGAAGCTGAGCGAACGCAATATCTGCGCCCTCCGCTGAACCAACTGCCGTATTCAATTGAGCGTTTAATTTCTGGAACGTCCTCAGATTGTTAAAGGTAGACCAAAGAGCCGCCGTTGCTCCCGCCGCAAGACCAACCTTGCCCGCAAGTGCAGCGAATGAACCGCCAAGCTTACTCGTAGCCTTGTCTGCCTTCCTGGAGGTTGTGTTGAATCGCTTAAGGTCCTTGTCGGCCTTAACCACGCGATTGCTGTTAACCTTAATTGTAAGTTCTGCTACGTCTGGCATCAGTTCTTACCCGCCTTTCTGTGGTATCGGTTTTGCGCTGTTCTTAATTCTCGGTCTAACATTATCAATGCCCTGCTTTCGTATGGCTTCAAATCGCGTCCCGTAAGTTGCGCCCATGCCTGAATTTCTAAATATGTAAGTGTTTCGCTAGGAGAAATCTCAAAGAACCACTGAAGCAAATATTCCGCTTCTCTGGGTAATGGAATTTCTTTTGCAAGTAGTCCTGCTGGTTTGCCGATTTTCTCCGAAACAAATTCCAACTCTTTGCGCTCCGAAATCTCAGGATTGGATGTCGAAGGCATATCGAGTTGAAAGCGGATTTTAACATGCTCGTTTAATTCTAGGATTTTTTTTTAATAAACTGAGTGCGATCATAAATCACATCGTCGATTTCCTTCATCAACTGAGGCGCTTTATCGAGCAGTTTTACAACGTTCTCAAATGTGAATGCAACATCGTTGCCGTCGTTGTCCCGCATGTTCCAATCCAGCACACAAGACGCCTTAAGCTCCGTTACCTTGCCTAGGTGTATGCTTTGAGCTTCATCGTCCTCAAGCCCCTTGTAAGCGGTCATAGCATAGCGATCAAGCTTTGTCTTGGCCTGTGTGTAGACATCAGAATCGACGCCAGCAACGAGAAGCCAGAAATCCGACTTCTTGCCATCCGGCCAATAAAGCGGAACCTTAACGCCTTCGTTTGCTGCGTCCTTGGTGTAGAAATCCTCAAGCCCTAAGCTCTTAGATTTCGCTTTCTCTGCTGGTTTGGCTTCTGTTGCTGTTTCGCTCATAAATGGATTATGCGTCTAGTTTACCGATGAGGAGAGCTGACCCGGCAGTGCTATCGTAAAGAAGTCTTAGCTCTGAATCGATAGTCCCGTTCACTTCGCCGCCTACGTCCGGCTGACCGCTGTTAACCTTAACCTTTGGGGCAAAGATCGCAAACGTGTTACCAGCTGCGTCAACGAGGTTTTGAGTAACCGTGATTTCAGTCTCATCCAGAAACGCATTTAGCAAGGTGTCGTTATCGAAATAAGAGCTCATGCTTGCCGTCACTTCAGCCTGACCGATTCCCGGCTCTGCGGTTGTGTCGGAGCATACGTTGAATTTTGCCTCTAGCCCATTGTTCAAGTTGACCGTAAATGCCGTAACGATCCCTGTTTTCACGCCGCTCACTCTTACGCATCCATCGAACGAAACAAATGGCTCTGTTGTCGTGGCGTTGCCGAAGGTGGCGGATGCGGGCGCGCTTGCGCTTGAGGTTTCGTTCTTTTCGATCCATCCAATGCTCCCGGTTATAATTGCGTCAAGTCCTGTGGTCAGGCTGAGCGTGTTGATGCTTGATCCTGGATAAAGCTGATACCGCCCGGCTGTCAAATCTGCGAAATCTCTGATGAGCGAAAATGACGTGCGAGTAACGCCGATCTTAAGAGTCTCCATCGGTGAGATTGTCACCGTAGCTGCCGCTGCCTCTGAAGTGAGGTCAATTCCGTCAACCGTGATAGATCCCGCCGCCGCTGCCGTAATCATGCCAACGCCGTTGTTATCTGCGGTATCAAAGCCCTCTACCTTCACAAGCTCACCAGCAACGAAGGAGCCGAATCCGCTTCCGCTGTCGTCAATTGTGTTTCCGGTGGAATCGGCTGAAATCGTGGTTGCTGTTACGGGAGAAGCAGGAGTTGAGAAGGTGCTTCCAAATGCTGCCTCCAAAAGATCCTCATACGTATTGTAAGAGA
>Ga0316189_10000496_pt1 | contig 39319 bp, 27 predicted proteins | sample LowCovwburrow_MG_FD_204930 | JGI IMG/M metagenome (GOLD analysis project Ga0316189, IMG submission 204930) | Coastal sediment microbial communities from Maine, United States - Lowes Cove worm burrow | ecosystem: Environmental > Aquatic > Marine > Coastal > Sediment | place: USA: Maine...
TCCTTGAGTGAACACGATAGCGGTGTTTGGCGAGGCGGCGGATGTGTCCTCGCTGTTGTCTATTGGTTTCGCGTCGGGCGCGTGCGGTTCTAGGGACCGCGATAGGTTGGAAGAGCTGGAACGACCGGGATTTGGCGACTTTGCAGGGCGCTCAACCCCGCAACGGGAGCAATCCCAGGCTGGCAAGTCAGGGAGACGTCCCGTCGGGATTGCCGTTCCCGTACGGCACCTACTGGATGCGCCTCTTCGCGGGCGTGCGTGTCGCCGCGGCTCCTTGAGTGAACACGATAGCGGTGTTTGGCGAGGCGGCGGATGTGTCCTCGCTGTTGTCCAGCGCCGCGTTGCCAACGCCACCAGCTGACGGAGCGGCTGCAGGAAAAACCCTCAACCCCTCGCAGTATCTAAAATGCGCACCCGGAAGGATTCGAACCTCCGGCCCTCTGGTTCGAAGCCAGATGCTCTATCCAGCTGAGCTACGGGTGCGTGGGCACTCGTGTACCGCCCTAACCCCCACGCTGGCAAGGGGCGGCGTAAACGGCCGCTAGAGGCTCTCCTGCTGCCCTAATCCGCATGCGTCTACGGGCCGTCGCCTCACCGCAACCGCCAGCAGCAGCGTCAGCAACCAGATCGGTCGCTGCGGCTCGCCCTCGCGGCAGCTGCAGCTTCCGTCGTCGACAGCCTCTCCGGTCGTCTCACCCGTCGCGCCTGCGGTGCCGTCTCCTCCGGTCGATGACTCCGCGACCGCCGCACCGCTGCTCCCGCCGCCCGTGCCATCCGCACCCGCAGTGTCCATCCCATCGGTGCTCGTGCCTTCGTCGCCCGACGTCGAGGTCGACACCGCGCCCGTCCCCGACTCGCTCCCGCTGTCACTCCCATCATCCCCTGTTCCTCCAGAGGGCGGCGGGCACTCCCCGGGCTCGTCCAAGCCCGGCTGCGCCGCGCAGCCATCGGCCCATTGAGCCGGCGCCTGCAGGTCCAGCGGCAAGTCCGTGCAGTCGGGTCCGCGATCGATCTCGCCGTCGACGGTGTGACAGGGCGTCAGGTCGAGCTGCGTCTCGTTCTCGTACCAGGTCATCTGGTTCCACGCGCCCGTGTACACGGTGCCGTACAGGCAGTAGGGCGGCTTGTCGGATGCGTCGGGGTGGTTCCTGGCTGCAGCGGCGACCACCCGCCACGAGCCGTCGGCGAGCTGGAAGTATGCGGGGCCGCCCGAGTCGCCGCTGCACCCGGAGCCGTCGCCACCCAGCAGGAACAGCTGGTCGAACGCATCGATGGTCTCGAGCGTTTGTGTCTTCCACCGCTTGAGCCCTGCCCCGCTCGGGCCGTTGCCGTCGTAGTTGTCGGCGCCGAACCCGACGATCTGCAGCTCCGCCCCCGGGACGAGTTGGTCGACCTCGCACCCCATGATCATGGGGGTCGGGCGCACGCCGACGACGGGCTCGCTCAGCAGACAGTAGGCCAGATCGAACGCGTCTTCGTCGGAGTGCAGCTCGGCATCGGCGTCGTACTGATAGTGGATGCCGCAGGTCTCGATCGTGGCCGACAGGGTGGGCACGCCGGCCACTTCGCCGAAGTTGACGGACTCGGGCACGCCCCAGCCTCCGTTGGGGTGCAGGCAATGCGCCGCGGTCAGGATCACCTGGGGATGGATCAGCGTCCCCGTGCAATAGGTCGTCCCGAGTGTTTCGAGTCCAACGGTTGTCGGCCACTCGCACGCGAGCGCTTCGTCACCGCCGACAACGGGGAGCGGCGCTGCGCTCGGGGTACCGAGCGTTCCTGCCCATACGACCGCCGCCAGCCATGCCAGAACGTTCATGGCCATGTCGCTATCGTATCCCGCTCCATCGCGGGCAACCATGGCCGCGTCCGCCGCCGCCCAGTTCGGCTGGGCGTTAGTCTGCGAAGAACTTGGCCGCCAAGCGCACGATGGTGTTCTTGGTGCGGACCGTGGGCGGGCCTACGAGCTTGGCGAGCGCCTTCATGTCCAAGTTGGAGTCGGCCAGGCCCGCCTTGGGGAGCCAGTACAGCTCGGCTCCTTCGATCGCCAGCCAATCGTCGGCCTCGGCGAGGTCGGCAACCCCAGCCGCGGCCTTGGCGGACGGCTTGCTCCGCAAGAAGACGACCTGCAGCTTGCCGCGCCCCGCCGCCCCGCGCCTATCCGCAAACGGGTCGCACGCGGCTACGGCCCGAACCTGCGCCGCACTGCGGATAAAGGTCGGCACGGGGTAGCCCAGCGCGTCCTCCAACCCGGACTCGACGCGCTTGGCGAGCGCGGTCGCGGACCCTTTGCCGTCAAAGACCACATTCCCGCTGGCCAGAAATGCACCAACGCCCGTGAAGCCCAGCCCCTCGAAGCTCGCGCAGAGGTCGGTGTTGGTGATCCTGCGACCGCCAAGATTCATGCCTCGGAGCAATGCGACGTGGGTTGGCACGGGAGGTCTTGTAGCCGACCGCAGAGAATCCCGGAACCCTGCGCCCGATCGGTTGTCCTTCCCCCCGCTCGCCTATGCGCTGCTCGAACGGACCCTGGACCACCCTTCTCGGCCTCTTGGCCCTATGCGTCCTTACCGTGGCTTGTCCCGCGGAGCCCGACGCGACTCCGGAGGCACAGACGGAGGTCGATCCGCCGACCCCCAATCTTGGTGCGCACACCGTTCAGCACGTGGCCGCCGAGGTGGCCCCCACGATTCAATGGCGATCCTCAAGCATTGCGCGCACTCCGATGTCGCTCACCGCAGGCGACGGCTCTGGCCTTCGGTTGCGGTCCGTGACCGGCACGGTCGTCATCGAAGACCCGCTGGCGTTCACCGAGCTGCGCCTGACATTCGAAAACCCCGAACCGCGACGCCGCGAGGGGCGCTTCGAGATGGACCTGCCCTCAAGCGCCGCCCTGTCGCGCCTTGCGATGCGCATCGGCAGTCGGTGGATGGAGGGCGAGGTCGTCGAGCGCACGCGAGGTCGCAAGACGTTCGAGAAGTTCATTCACCGTCGGCCGAAGGTCGACCCGGCCCTCATGGAGAAGGCCACGGCCAATCGCGTCTCGGCTCGAATCTTCCCGATCCAGCCGCGCGAACGCAAAGAGATCATCCTTTCGTACAGTCAGCCGCTCACCGCGGGCGACGGCACCCTGAGACTCCCGCTGCAGGGCCTCCCCGAGCTCGACGCCCTCGACATTCGCGTCATCGTCAAATCGGCCGACGCCGCAATCCGCGACCGCTTTCCGACCGCGTCCCAGCGAGTCGTCCAGGTCAGCGAACGCGACTTCGCCCCGACCCAAGACCTCGTGGTCGCGCTGGACGGCTCCGGCGACGCCGCGGGAGTGCGCTCCGATGACCTTGTCGCGGTGCGTGTCCGACCCGAGCTTCTCGGCGCGCACGACACCATCGAGGGCCTCACCGTCTTGTTCGATACGAGCGCCTCGACCGCCCACGGATTCGACAAGGAAGTGGATCGCCTCTCGGAGTTTCTCGAGTCCCTCGCCAACACTCCCGTTCGCGTGATCGCGTTCGACCAGACGGTCGAGATCATCCACGACGGCGCCGCGCGCGATGCTCTTGGCGACCCGTTGGCGGGCCTTCGAGAGCGCCGAGCCTTTGGCGCCTCGAACCTGCACGCGGCCCTCACCCACACTGCGGTGACCGAGGCTCCCGCGGCGCGTCTGCTGCTGTGGACCGACGGGGTGGCGACGTCCGGCCCCACCGACGCGGCCGCCCTCAAGGCAGCCGCCGCTCGGATTCCAGCGGACCGCATCGATGCGTACCTGCCGTCGACCGCCTCCGATCGCGAGACGCTGGCCGCTCTGGTGGCGGGCGACCGAACCGCGGGGTTTATCGTCGGGCCCGGCCTGCGCGGCCCTGTCCTGGCGACGTCGCTGACCCAGCGCGGGTTCGACGACGTCACAATCGCGGTCGATGGGGCGCAGTGGTCGTACCCGCAGTCGCTGGCGAGCTTTGCACCCGGCGATGACGTGGTCGTGTACGCCCAGTTCGAGGGCCAAGCACCCAACACCGTCGGGGTCGCGTTCTCAGACGCCCGACTCGGTGAGCACAGCATTCCCGTGCTGGACGGCGCCGCCCCGTTGGTGGAGCGCGCGGTGGGTCTCGCCCGCATTGCAAAGCTGTCGGCGGATCTCACCGAGCAGGTCGACGAGGAGGCTGTCGAGCAGACCAAAGCCCAACGGCTTGCGCTCGCGCTCAAGCACCGCGTCCTCACCGACCAGACCGCACTGCTCGTGCTCGAGAACGAGGGCGAGTACCGACGGTACGGCATCGACCGCAACGCGCTGGCTGACATCCTCACGATCGGACCCACAGGCGTACAAATGCTCCGACGTCGCGCGGGGCCAACGGGGCAACCCCTGCCATCCGTCGACAAGCTGCTGGCCACCGCAACCGAGCCGAGCAGCACCAGCACGAACACGCAGCGGTCGCGCGGCGAAGAGGGTCGCTTCGGCACCCCGACCAACGGTGTCCTCGGTCAGCTCCAACAAGACAGCGGTCACTTCCTCGCATCGCCCCACGGCTCGGCGTTTGCGGTGGGCAGCGACGATACCGACGTCTGGGGTGGCCTGGCCGGCACAGAGGTCGGCGAGGCGTTTGGCATCGGTGGGATGGGCGTACAAGGCGACGACGCTGGCGGACAGGGACGACGGTCGTCCCGTGGCGGGACAATCGGCTTGGGCAATGTTGGGCTCATCGGCAAGGGCGGCGGCGGTGGTCTCGGTATGACGGGCACCGGCCGCGGCGGCGGAGGCACGGGCGAAGGCATGATCGGGCTCGGCAACCAGCGCGGCATTGGCCATGGTGTGGGGTCCGGCTACGGCATGGGATCGGGCCACGGCTTCGGCGGCCGAGGCAAACGCGTCCCCCGGGTGGCGATCGGTAAACCTGAGGTGCGCGGAGGGGTGGATCGAGACATCGTCCGACGGGTCGTCCGCAGCCACATGAACGAGGTGCGCCACTGCTACAACGAGGGCCTCAAGCGCAATCCCTCGATCAAGGGACGGGTCAGCGTCTCGTTCGTGCTCAGCCCGGCGGGTCGCGTTCCCAGCTCGACCGTATCCGACCGCACGCTCCCGGCCCCGGTCGCCGAGTGCATTGCCAAAGCCACCAAGCGATGGAGGTTCCCCGCCACCAAAACAGCGGGCAACGTGATCGTCAAGATCCCGTTTGTGCTTGCCCCCGACGGATCCTCAAGCGTCAGCAACACATCATGGCGCAGCCCCGTGGCTCGCCGGACGCCTCGCCGACGGCGCGGCCAGCCTTCCGACGGGCCGCAGTGGGTTGGCTCTGCCCAGTCGGGTCGCTTCGCAACCTTGCAGGGGCTGGTCGCAAGCGGTCGCTCGGCCGAAGCACGCACCGAGGCGTGGGCGTGGGCCACCGCCGAGCCTGACAATGCTCTTGCACTCGTCGCGCTGGGCGAAGCGCTCGAGATCGACGGCCGCCGCGGCCTTGCGGCGCGCGTGTACGGATCGATCATCGACCTCCACCCGCAGCGGGCCGACATGCGGCGGGCCGCATCTGCCCGTCTGGAGGCGTTGGGCGCCGATGCCCGCGCACTCGCCATCGACAGCTATCGCAAGGCGCTCGCCCAGCGACCCGATCAGATCAACGGTCACCGCCTGCTGGCGTGGGCCCTGGTCAAAGAAGAGCGATACGACGAGGCCTTCACGATCCTTGGCGACGCGCTCGCAACCCGGGTTCCGTCGGGTCGCTTCAGTGGCGTCAAAGCGCTGCTCCGCGAGGACCGCAACCTCATCGCCGCGGCCTGGCTGGCCAACGTGGGCGAGGCTGACGCCACCGCGCGCGCACGCATCAGCGCGGCCGGCGTGCGTCCTGCGACAACCCCGTCGCTGCGACTTGTCGCCGACTGGGAAACCGACGCGACCGACGTGGACCTGCTCGTTGACCCCATCGGTGCCGGAAACGGCCGCCGACACGCAGACGTCCGCACGGGCTTTGGGCCCGAGGCATGGATCTCTCGCGGCGGAAAGCGCCCGGCCGCGGTCACCGCCCGCGTGCGCTACTTCGATCGCGGCGCGATGGGGTACGCCATGGGAACGGTCTCTTCCATCGCGCACGACGGCGAGGGCAACCTCAGCTTCCGCGACCGGCCCTTTGTGCTCATGGAAGCGACCGGTTCCGTCGAACTCGGGCGCTTCAGCGCCTAGCTCAGAACAACGAGACCTGGCGCCCGGCTATGCCAGCGTACGACAGACCCTGCGTCTGTAGGATCGGATCCACCGCGGGCGCGAGCTGGCGCTCGAAGTAGTGGTCGTAGTCCGGCCCGGGGATGTCCCCTTCGACGGGCTGCGGCCCGCGCGTTGTGATGACGTAGCGGATCCACTTGCCTGGGCGGAGCGCCTTCTTTGCGGCCTGCACATGCGGCGGCACATTGGCGGTGTACTCCGACAACTCGCGACGCAAGCGCTTGCGATAGACGAGTTCCTCATCGAGCAAGCCCTGTCGCAGCTGGGTCGCGACAGCCTCCAGGTACTCCGTGACATCTTCGCCCGTGAAGACCCGACGGAACACCTCGCGCTGCACCCGGCGGGCCAGCGGCGTCCAATCCGATCGCACCGCTTCCAGCCCAACGATGCGGACCTGCGCCTGCTCTTTGCCCGCGTGCACCAAGCCCGCATAGCGCTTCTTGCTGCCCTTGGACGACCCGCGAATGGTCGGCATGAAGAAGCGCTCGTAGAGCAGCTCGAACTCGATCTCCAGCTCGGAGGCGACGGAGTACTCGTCGCGGAGTCGGTCTGCCCAGTATGTGTTGAGCGTCTTGGCGAGCGCGGCCCCTTTGCGCATGGCTTCGGTGGCGTCGACGTCGGGCCCCAGCGCCACAAAGACGGAGTCCGTGTCGCCGTAGATCACATCCAATCCACGACGCGCGAGCTCGTCTCGGGTCTCGGTGAGGATCATGGCACCCCGCAGCGTGATACTGGACGCCAAGCGCGGGTCAAAGAACCGACAGCCAAAGGACCCCAAGACCCCGTAGAACGAGTTCATGATGATCTTGATCGCCGTCGAGAGCGGCTTGTCCGACTGCCGCTTGGCCTCGTCGCGCGCCGCCCACAAGCCCCGGATAAGATCCGGAAGAATGTGCTTGGAGCGTGAGAAGCGAGCCCCCTCAAAACCGGGAACGGTCGCCTCGCGCTCCTCCTGCAGCCCGCTGTACAGGCCGAGTGGGTCGATCAAGAACGTGCGAATGATGCTCGGGTACAGGCTCTTGAAGTCCAGCACGAGCACGTTGTCGTGCATGCCCGGGACCGACTCCAGAACGTGACCACCCGGTGAGAGTTCGGCCTCGCCCGCCGCCCCGACATCGGGCGCAACCCGTCCTTGGCGGTGGAGCTTGGGCAAGTAGAGATTATCGAACGACGCCGCCGAGCCCCCTGCCCGCGACACGTCCAGGCCGGTCAGTTCGGCCCTGCGAAACGCAAACTCGAGCAGGTGGGCGTGGTCGAAGATCTCGCGCACCAGGTGGCAGTCCTGGACGTTGTAGGTCACGAGCGCGTCCGGCTCCTCTCGGGCCATGCGCTCGATCTCTTCGACTTTGTCCACCGTCGTGTCGATAGCTTTGGTCCGACCCAACAGCTCGCTGGCCACCGCGTCGAGCGAGAAGTCCTCAAACGCCCACGTCGCGGCCTTCATCGTGTCGATCCCGTCCACGACGGCCCGTCCGGGAATCCGGGCGATGGCGCGGGTACCCGCCAGCACGGTGGCACGGTCGGATCCCCGACCCATCGAAAAGTCGATTCGCCAGTGCTGGCAGCGCTTGTGCAGTACCGAGAGGTCAAACCCGGTGACGTTCCAGCCGATCAGGATATCGGGATCAATGTCCGCCAGTCGGGCGAGGAAGGCACGCAGCAGCGAGGCCTCGTCGTCGACGACCTCGACCCGCCCGGCAAAGACCGTCGGTGGTCCTGGCCAGTCATCCGACCGCTGGACGATCACATCGACGCGGTCGTCGGTGGTGAGGGCTATCGAGACAACCCGCGGATCACGTCCGACCGTCTCGATGTCGAGCGAGGTGACACGAAGACTGGCCCGCAGCGCATGGGAAGGCCCGGCTGGACTGAGCTTGGGGCCCAAGAACTCGAGGTAGCCGTCCCGTTGCACGCGCGGGCCAGTGACCCGCGCGGCAGAGGTCACGAAGCGCTCCATCAGGTAGCGGTCGTGCGGCTTGACGTCAGACTCGAAGAGTTGCTCGCCCCGCCCCCGAACGGCATCGCGCGCAGCAAGCAGATCGGCCTGCGTGCGAAAGTACAGCGCGTCGACGGCTCCGTTGTTAAACGTGGTCAGTGCGACCTCGCGCCGCGAGAGGCCGCGCGCCGAGCTCAAGTCCAAGCTGCGCTCGGCGAAGCAGATCGCCGACTGCTTCGGGATGCAGACGCGCACGGGCCCTTCGGCCGAGGCCCCCCAGAAGACCAGCTGGACGCCCTGGTTAGTATCCCGCCACTGACGTGTCAGCAGCAGAATCTCGAGCCCGTCGGCAGCTGGACTCATCGGTTTACGCGAGCGACCACAGTATCGGGTGTCAGCACGCTGGCCAGGAAGCTCTGGGCGACGTCGACCGAATCCGGGATCACACGGAGCCATTCCTTGGTGCTCAGGAAGCACGCCGGGTCCGCCACGCACATCACCTTGGGCGCGAAGGCAAAGTCCTGGTTTACGACCACCGCCATCGGGACGAAGGGTAGCACCGCGCTGGTGCCTCCACTGGAGAGCGCCGCCTCCCCCGAGCCCGATACGGCGATTTCAGTTTTCTTCCAGATCGGCGGGAACGCCAGACGACCGCGCGGTACCAACCTGTCGTGAGCACCGTATTGGCCCGGATTGAGGCCTGGCAGACCACGCGCGCCCGAAATGCGTACACGAGTGTGACCCAGTTGAAATCGAGCCAGCCCGGGTTCGCGGGCATGGTGCACGAAATGGCCGATGGGCTGCGCTACGCCACAGCCCGCGAGCGGGCAGAGGCCGATCGACGCGTACTCGAATCCATCTTCTTGGGACGCCTGGGCGTTGCGACGCTCCGCCTCGGCTTCCGTGTCGCGCCCAGGAGGATGGAGCGGCTGATGGCGATGGCGTCCCCCGTGGGGTTGCGATTCTTGGTGGGGGCCCTCTCCCGAGACGGCAAGCGAGGCAACCAGCTGCCCGAGTGCCGTTTTCGTAGGGAGGGGGGAGACTCGCTGTGCGAAGACGTTTGCCGCCGTCCGACCGAGGCATTTTGTGCCGAGCAGGGAATCCCTGTGCAGCTCAAGCCAAGTCCCGACTCCCTTGCATGCACTTGGACGTGGGGTCGCGGGTGAGCGGCAAGAAACGACGACGGGTCGTTATCGTGGGCGGTGGAATCGCTGGGCTCACGACCGCCTACGAACTCACCCGCACGGCCGCGCACCGAGCCCAGTGGGACGTCGAGGTTGTGGAGATGGGGCACCAGATGGGCGGCCGCCTCGGCAGCGCACACCATCCAGAAACCTACGGTCGCAACCAGGAGCACGGTCTGCACATCTGGTTTGGCTGGTACGACAACACGATGCGTCTCGCCGACGACGTATGGCGCCAGTGGGACCGCCCCGCAGACTGCCCGTGGCGGACGATCTGGGATGGTCTAGACCCGATCTGGGCGAGCGACCACGGAATCGGCCCGGCCGACGATCTGCAGCTCCGCCGCTTTCACCACGCACGGAACAACGCGGCCCCTGGAGTCGACGAGCACCGCATGGGGCTGGGGCGCGCTGTCGGGTGGCTGGACACGCTGCGCTCACTGCCCAAGACGTTGCTGTCGATCAGCAAGCCACAAGAACCACGAGTCCCCGACGCACCCCCAGCTCACTGGTCCTCACCCGGCGCGGCCAATGTGCTGCGTGAGGTCGACCGCATGTTGCGTCCGGTCTTTGCGCTGCTCGGGCGCGGTCGAAGGAAGATGTCGCCCGAGCGGCGCGTGCGACTGGGCGGACGGGCGCACAAGCTGCTGGCGCGCGCCCACGGCCCCGTCGTTCGGCGCGCGCTTGCCCTCGCGGACGGCCAGCTCGGCGCGGTCGAGCTGGGGCACGCAGTCGACCTCGCGATCGCCATTGCGCGCGGGTTGACGTGTCCAACCCACGCGATCTTGGCCGACGGCGATCTTGATCGCGTGTCTTCGTGGGAGCTACGTCAGTGGCTCGCCCATCATGGCGCGGCCAGTGACACGCTCGCCCAAAGTCGCTTGGTGGAGTGCCTCTACGACATTCCATTCGCGTTCCGCGACGGCGACCGCTCGCAGCCCGTGCTCGAGGCGAGCACCGCCTTGCGGTTCACGTATCGCCTGCTGGCCGGCTACAAGCACGCGCCCGCTTGGCGGCTCACCGCGGGCGCAGGGGAGACGATCGTCGCTCCGTTGTACGACCTGCTGGTCGAGCGCGGCGTCCGGTTTCGTCCGTTTCACCGGCTGCAGAGCATCGATACGGGCGGAGGCGAGACAACCAGCCTGACGTTCGTTCGTGCTGCGCGCGTGCGAGGCACCTACGACCCTCTCATCACACGCAACGGCATGCGCGGCTTCCGAGCGGCGCCCGATTGGGATCAACTCGTCGAAGGCGACCACTTGCGCGCTCGCGGCGTGGACTTTTACTCGCGCTTCGGCGACCGCGGTGAGACGGAAGCGGTCACGATGCGCATCGACGAGGACTTCGACGACGTGGTGCTGGCGCTCCCGCTCGGCTGCATTGCCCCCAACGCGGACGGCCACTCGCCCGTTGAACACTGGCTGGCCCAGTACGCCCCTGCGCGACGGTGCCTCGACAAACTCCACCTCGTGCCCACCGTGGCCGCTCAGGTCTGGTTTGCGGCCTCCGCCGACACGATCGGCCTGAAGAAGCGCTCCGTCGTGACCTGGGGTGTGCCCTACTCCGTCGTCTGCGACATGTCTGAGGTGGTCGCCCACGAGGCCTGGCCCCAGCCCGCCCCACAATCGTGCGCCTACCTGTGCGGCGCCTGGCCGATGACGACACCAGGCTCCGCATCGTCGGCGAAGGGCGCGCTCGCCGAGGACAACCGAGAGGCGCGAAGGCTTCTCCACCAGCAGCTCGAGCGGCAGGGCGGAACGCTACTCGCCTCTGCGGCCCCCTACATCCCTCCGGGGTCCGACGACGCATCGGCGGCCTACTACGTGCGCGCCAATGTCCAGCCCTGGGATCTGGCCGACCTCGCACTGCCGGGCGCGGACGCCGTTCGCTTGGAGGCCTCCCAGACGGGCACACGAAATATGGCACTCGCAGGCTCGTGGGTGCGAACCGCCGTCAACTCGACGAGCGTCGAAGCGGCGGTGTCCAGCGGCGTCGCAGCTGCGCGCGCGCTCGGTGCCCAGACGCAGCCGCTGCTCAGTGAGGCGCTGTTCCGCAAGCCCTCGCGCCAACCCTTTTTGCCCGGGCGCGCCCCGGGATGGATCGACGATGCCCGACACTCCGCCGCACCCGACATTGAGCCCGTACCTCACCGACGTACCGCCTAGCGACGCCGACGAAAGGCGCTGGAACGCAGGCGAGGCGCTCACGCTCCCCACCGACAAGCTCTGGTTCCTCCACGCGGGCGACGTCACGGTGTACCGCGCGGGACGGCCCATCGAAGTGTGGTCGGCACCGCACCCACTGGACCTCGCGGGGAGCGTCCAGGGCACGGCCATGGCGCGCTTTGTCGCCGCGTCCGACGTCCACGTCGTCGGTGTACCCAAGTCGGCGCTGTCGGGCCCCGCACTGTGCACCGCGCTGGCGCGGGAGAGCGCCCAGCTGTGGGCGCGCATCGAAGTGGATGCCCGCCGCGACGACGACACGTTCCTACCGTGGGCGGTCCCCGTCCCCGGCCCCTGGTGGTTTCAGCGGGCTACCGGGGTGGTGATGGTCATGCAGGGCGACGACGACCGCATTCGTGCGTGTCTTCCCCGCGGCCTCACCCCGCTCCCGAAGACCCGCGGTCGCTACCTGCTGGCCATGACCCGCTTTGACGGCGTCGCGTCCCACGACGCTCGGGATTCTCGCGAGTTCTCGTACCACGAGGTCACCCCGTTCCTCCCGGTCTGGTCGCGAGTGCGCGGCCCCGCGACGTTCATTCCGGAACTCTACCCCGACGCGTGGATGGCCGTGTTGCTCGGTCGCGAGATCCACGGGTTTCCCAAGCGAACGGCGCGTGTGGGTCTGCGGGATGACGGTGCGGAGCTCATCGTGGACCGCCGACTGGCCGTCCGTGCCCGATGGGGCAAGGCCACGTCCGTCGCCCCCGATGCGGCATTCGGCGACTTGACCGCGGCGCTGACGGGTTCGGACACCTTGGGGCGACTGACGGCCTCGGTGACCCGTCGTTTCTCGGACAAGCTTAGGTTCGCCGCCTTGGTGCGCAAGCGGATCGGGTCACCGCGGACCTCGGGGCGCACGTTTGAGATCGACCGTGTCACGCGGGTCCCCGTGCGGCTGGACGCCGTGCGCTCGGCCGAGGTCCTCCACGACGTCACGGCCGACATCCCTGGCGGCCCGGGGATCCTCCACGGGCAAGCGCTGTCGGCCTGGCGTCTGGAGACTGGATTCCACTTCGGCCCAGGGCGCAGAGAACTCGGGGTCGGATGAGGCGTCGCGTCGTGATCCTTGGCGGCGGCTGTGGAGGCGTCGCCGCCGCGTGGGCCCTGACCCAATCCCCACGGCTGCGGGCAAAATACGACGTGACGCTCGTGCAGTCGGGGTGGCGTTTGGGGGGCAAAGGCGCAACCGGACGCTCACCGAGCCGCGGCCACGCCGTGCTGGAGCACGGGCTGCATATTTGGCTGGGCTTTTACCGAGAAGCGTTCGGAATGCTCGCTGACCTCTACGGAGCGTGGGACGGCCCAACGAGCGGGCCGCAGCGATCGCTCGAGGCCGCGTTCTCTCCCATCCACGAGGTCGATCTGTGTGGCGGCGACGACGACCCCACCGATCCTTGGCGGCTCCGTTTTCCGCTCACCGCCGGACGCCCCTGGGACCTCGAATCGAAACGCAACGGGACGGCGTGGGCCGAACTCGCACTTCGGTGGGCACGCGCGCTGCCGCGAACCCTCGGCAGCTTTTCGCATGAGCGCCGCAAGCTCCTGGTCGGGCTCGGCACGGCGGTTGCACGCGGCATCGTCTCGGAGTTTGCCCGGGGCGATGACCCGTGGACTCGGATGGACAACGTCGACCTGCGCGCCTGGCTTGCCGCCCATGGTGCCTCGGCCGCGCAAGCCGACGCGCCGCCCGTCCGTGCGCTGTACGACCTCGGCTTTGCATACCCCGACGGCGTCGGTGGCCCCAATCGTGGGGCGGTGGCCGCTGGGGCGGGCCTCAAGGTCTTGTTGCGAATCTTCGCCGACTATCGCGGCGCCCCCTTTTGGCGCCTCAACGCGGGCATGGGTGACACCGTGTTTGCGCCCGCGTGGGAGGTGCTGCGAGACCGCGGCGTACGCTTTCGATTCTTTCACCACGTCGAGCATCTCGGGGTTTCGGGCGGAGCCATCGACTCCGTCCGACTCGGTATTCAGGCGCGAAACGCCGAGGGCTACGACCCGTTGGTTCGCGTCGGGGACGTGCGTGCCTGGCCGGACCGCCCCATAGCATCACGACTGCGCACCATCGCTCCGGGCGATCTCGAGGCGGACTGCGGCGATTCGCTTGGCAGCAACACGCTACGACGGGGCCAGGATTTCGACGACGTCGTGCTCGCGATCCCTGCGCCCGCCCAACACCACTTCGCCGCAGAGCTCACGCACCACAACCCGCGCTACGCACAGATGCTGCAGCACGTTCGCGGCGTGGGGACCATCGCAGCGCAATGGTGGATGGCGCGCTCGCAGGGGCAGCTGTCGCCCGACGCGGCGAACATCATCACCGGCCTCCCAGGGTTGTTTCGCACGGCGGCTCAGCTCGGCGAGGTGATCAACGCTGAAGGGTGGCGCGAGCGCCCCGCGGGTCTGGCCTACATGTGCAGCGTCACTCCACCCGAGCTACAGGGGCTCCCGCGCCACGAGGCGGCCGCCGCGGTGCACAACCAGATGCGCACGTGGGCCAACACAGCCGCATGCGCAATGTGGCCAGGCGCGCGCGTCGGCGGTCGGTTCGACGAAGGCGCGCTGCACGTCCAAGACAACGGCGCCCCTTGGAGCTCCGCCTACGCACGCGCCAACACCCACGATTGGGAGCAATACGTGCTCTCGCTCCCGGGCTCGACACGGTTCCGTCTAGCCCCCAACGAATCCGGATTTCATAACCTCATGCTCGCTGGCGACTGGACAAAGAACACGATCAACGGGGGTAGCGTCGAGGGCGCTGTCTCCTCGGGAATTGCAGCTGCGCGGGGGATCATCGACCGTGGATGAGCGTGCATTCGACCCCGAGGTGCTCTTCGCGATCATCGGAGGTGGGCCCGCCGGGCTGACGACCGCGCTCTCGCTCGTTCGCGAAGCCCCCGAGCTGGGCTCCCGCATCGTGGTGCTCGAGCGCGCGACCTATCCGCGGGAGAAGATCTGCGCGGGGGCGGTCGCGGGCCGCGGTCTCCAGATCCTCAGCTCGCTCGGCGTTCGCCCCACCGTGCCCGCCGTACGTGTCTCGGGGTTTTCGTTCCTCGGGGCCCACGGGGCCAGCACGGCGCGGGTTCCTCGTGTGGGTTGGGTCGTTCGGCGTCGCGAGTTCGATGCGGCCCTGGTCGATGCCGTGGTGGCACGCGGCGTGCGGGTCATCGACAGCTGCAAAGTTCGCTCGCTGACGGATCGTGGAGGCACGGTTCACATCGAGTCTGAGGCAGGCTCCATCGTTGCAGGGGCCGTGGTCGGTGCCGATGGCATCGCCAGCATCGTCCGCAAGCACATGGGCATCGGTCCGGGGGGCATGCGGGCGCAAGTGGTCGAGGCCGACACGGGCTGGGCACCCGGAGACGACCGCGAGTACCTGCGCTTTGACAGTCGCGACCGCAGCCTCGTGGGGTACGCGTGGGACTTCCCCACCCCGCTGAACGGCCGGATTCGAGTGTCTCGCGGGATCTACGACCTGCGCCCTGTGGGCTGGGACAAGACCCCGACCGACGCGAGCGCCCTGTTGGACGCCCGCCTCCACCAATTCGGCGTCACCCCCGACGCGCCGTTTCGACGGTTTTCCGAGCGCGGCTATGAGGTCGGCACGCCCGTGGTCTCGGGCCGCTGCATGCTCGTCGGGGAGTCCGCTGGGATCGACCCCATCACGGGTGAGGGCATCGCCCCCGCGATCGAAGCGGGCCTCGCCGCGGGGCGTCATCTCGCTCGCGTTTGGCGTGGCGAGACAAGGGTCGGCGCCTGGCAGTCTGCGTTTGAGCGCTCCGCGGTCGGTCGAGACTTGGCGGTGCGCAGTCGACTCGCGCGGCTGTGCTACGGCATGGGGCGGCCGCTTGCCGATCGCCTCCTCAGTCGAGACGAGACCGCCCTGAACGCGGGAGCCCGATATTTCGCTGGGCTCCCGGCCCGCTGGGGCAGCTTGGCTCGGCTCGTGGCCTCGCTTGGCGGTGCCGCGGTCGAATCCAACCGCTTGGTGGCAGCGCGGTGAACGCTACCGCCACCACGCGGTACGGCGGAGGGTTGCCAAGGCTTGGGGGCGTTGGACGCAGGCCGGATGCACGAGCCCGGCCTGCGCCAACTTGGAACCCTGCGTAGTGCAGACGACTCCCGTGTGATGTAGGCGTCCGCCGACGCCCGATCACCTCACCCTTATTCACTTTTTTCTGAGGCATGCACCCGCTGGCGGAGCGGCCCCCCACCAAGCCCGTCTGCCGTGTCCCGCCCAGGCTCGCCTACGGACGATTGTCCTTCAGTCGCAGGGTGCGGCTCCGCGCGTGCACCTCGCCGATCCCCGCCCAGGCATCGCCGCGGATGTACACCACGCTCCGATACAGGTTGACGGTCGTACACACGTGCTCGGGCACCAGGAAAACGATGCTGCCGCGGGCAGGATGGTCGCCGCGCTTGACCCGGAGCGGCAGGTGCTCCTCGGAAGGGGTCTGCGCCTCGAGGTTGGTCCAGCCGAGAACCCGACACGCGGGCGCAGGGCAGTCGGGCGCGATGGCCTTGCTGCCCGCATCCAACGTGACCCGCCCCTTACCGGGCAGCGACACGACGCGGCTGGCGACAAAGGCCGCCTGCTGGAGCTGAAGCGCCTCCGCGGGCGCATGCGAGCGCAGGTCCGACAGCACCAACGTGCCGGGTGACACTTGATGACTCCACGCCCCGTCTCGCAGGCCTTCGTGCTCGAGCGCGTGGTCGAACGCGTGCGAGCCCGAGGTCACGATGAGCTCCACGCTCGACTCCGGCAGTGCCTTGGCCAGCGTCACGAGCGCGTCGTACCCCTCGAACGCGCGCTCACGCTCTGTCCAGCCCACGTGCCCCTCGTACCCGTGCAACCCCGACACCCGCGCCTGGGACAGAGAGGTCACGCGGTCGAGCGCTTGTCCCCAGACCTCTGCGCTGCTCCCGGTTCGGTGCATTCCGGTGTCCACCTCGAGCATCACGCTGAGGCGTGTGACGTCGCCCGCCTCGCTGAGCCACCCGTCGATCTCGGCCAGGTGTTCTGGGGAATCCGCCACGACTCGCACCCGCGCGCCCTCATGAAAATCGAGCAACGTCAGCACGCCGCGGAGCATCGTTTTGGACACGGGGTAGGCGAGCATCGCGTCGACCTCGCCTTCGGGGTGGGCACGCTCGGCCGTGTCGAGCACCAAAGCAAGTTCATCGAGCGTCGCGCACTTCAACTGCGTCACGCGGCCGCGCATCAGCGTCCGGATGAGCACGCCTTGCTTCACGGTCTTGATGTGCGGCCGCCAGCGAGAGGCTCCCCGCGTCCGACCAACAATGGCGGCGATATTGTGCTCCACCGCGTTGAGGTCGATCACCAGGGCTGGGGTCAGCAGTTCATCCACACGCTCGGCGATTGCGGCGTGAAGCTCCGACACCCGTTCTTGGTTGGCCATGGGCGTAGCTTGGCGCCCCGAGACGTACCGCGTAAAGCCACCACCGCCTTACGTCTGCACCGCTTCCGTGCCTGACCGTACACCGCGTCAGCTCCCGCCCTGTGTCGCCTACGGTCGTAGGGCGTGGTTGTGCGACCCCGGTGTGCTCCACCCAGCCGTCGCGGACACTGCCACAAACGGGGTACGGCCAAGTCCTTCTGCGGTGTCCCGCCGCCGCGCCTCCCTGCGGAACCTCCGATCGAACCAACGCGCCGCTCCCCACGAAAACACCACCGCCGACACGAGCGCCGCGGTGAGCGCCACGCCGACGAGCAGGATGGCATCGTGGCCCGGGGTCGCGCTGTGCCAGAGCATCGGGACCACGGTTGCAGCGACCGCCACAGCGAGACCGATCTCCAGCCAGTGCTCGGCCGCATACTGCGCCAGCCCAGGCGACTCGGGCTCGATGCGACGCAGATGGGCGCTGGGCGTCTCGACCTTGAACCGAAACGTCGGGTCACGAGTGACAAGGAGGACCTCGGCGCAGGTCGCGTTTGGACATTGTGTCCGCCAGGTGCGACCGGCGTGCCGCGCGAAGAAGAACGGCTCCGCACAGCAGGAACACCGCAGCGACTCGGCACACAGCTCAAAGTCCGATCTGTGGCCACCGACGCGCGATGGCTCTGCAGCGGGGTCGCTCATGAACGCCGGAGGCTGCAACCAGCGTACCAACGCGAGCCGCTCGTGCACGCTAACGGTGCTCGGCCAACCAACGGTTGGTGTGGTCGACATCCATCGTGTGCGCGGGGCCGAGCGATTGGTAGTGCTTGCGCGCGGCAACCGCGTGGGCACGAGCCGCCGCGATGTTCCCCCGTCGGTACGCAAGCGCCGCACGGAGCATCTCCAGGCGACCACGACGCCACGGAGCAGTGCCGGCCGCGACCTCTTTGGCCAGTCGGTTGAGTCCATCCTGCGCGTCGTCGACGTCACCATCGATCGCATCGCACGTGGCCTGCCCGGCCGCGATCCGGACGACCTCGTCGTCGCGCGGCTGGCCGAGGTCGGCACGAATGCGCAGCGCCCGTCGGTACGAAGCCCGAGCCAGGTCGCACTCCCCGAGGTACATGGCGATATCACCGAGGTTCGTGTGCGAGTACGCGACGGTCAGGGTCGTGGGCCCGAACCGCCGCTCGTTGTCGGCGAGCGCGCGTTGGTGATGCGCGAGCCCACGCCGCAGATCGCCCAGAGCAATCGCAACGCCCCCCGCCATGCCCTCGAGCCGAGCGATGTCGATCCGCGCAGAGTTCGGGTGCTTCTTGGCGATGCCCGCCGCCCGCGACAGCGCGGCGTCAGCAGCCTCATTGTCGCCGCGCATGAACTCGACGATCCCCAGGTTGATGAGGCTCTGCGCCGCGAGTTCTTCGCTGCGTGGCGTGCGGTCAAACAGCGCGATGGCCCGGGTCAAGGCGACCTGCGCCGCGTCGTGAGCCTCGGAGCGGCGATGGATCTCTGCCCGGGCGGCGTACGCGAGGCCGAGTGCTTCGGCGTGGGTCTCGACGTGGATCTCGAGAATCTCTATCGCCGCTGAAACCTTGGCTTGAGCGCCCGCAACGTCCCCCTGCAGGTGCAACGCGCTCCCGTACTTGCGCAGGACCTCGGCCCGCCGCGGATGCTGCTCCCCATACACCGCGCTTGCCTCGAGCGCGGCTGCGAATTGCCCGGCGGCGTCCGCCCAGCGCTGTTGGGCCAGCAACACTTCAGCGCGCGCTTCGTGCACGGCAATCCGCGCCAGCGGGCGACGGCTACCGAAGATGCTGAGGTCATCGATCGCGAGCGAGGCCTTGGCGTCCGCGAGTTCTAGATCGCCCGCGATTTGATGGGCTCGCCCGAGCATCATGTGGACCCGCCATCGGGCATCGGGCCCCGCCGCCTCGCTGGCCGCCTCCGCTTGCTCGGCGAGCGCCAGTGCAGCGGGCGCCCGGCCGTCGTGCACGAGGATTGCGATCAAGTCGGCCAACGCCACGCTCTCGCGCATGGAGTCGCCTGCCGCCCGCGCCGCTGTGACCGAAGCCCGCACGTGGGCCTCTGCGGCAGCTTGGTCGCCCGATGCTTGCGAAAACACGGACGCAATGAGGTGGGCGTCGGCGGCAAGTGTTCGGCCCTCGTGCGTGGTCTCGTCTGCCCCCAGCCCATCGAGCACGCTGGTGGCCAGCGCCGACGCGTCGCGATCGAGTCCCGCCAGAAGGTGCAGGCGAGCCTCCACCAGCTTGGTGTGTCGCTCGACGGAGTCCGGCCCAGCATCCGTTGGGTCGAAGAACACCTGCCGCCCGGTGGCTTCATCCACGCAGGTCCGCGCAGGGGTGCCCTCGACGAGTAACGCAGGACTCGCCATCGCCAGCGGCGTGCGCACCCGCTGCGCCAAGAGGTCGACCACCACCCCGAAGCGGAAGACTTCTTCCTCGACGCATCGACGGGCGAGCGCGCGCTCGGTCTGTGGGCGCTGGCCCGTCGCGACGCACGTCGTATGCCGCAGCTGCGCCAAAGCGGCTGCGCGCTCATCGGCGGCCGCAACTGCCCGCTCGGCTGTCGCCTTTGCGTCACTCCCATCCGAAGCGCCCAATCCCGAAAGCAGAGCTGCGCGCCGCGCTGCAGTCCACTCCGGGAGCGCGGTGTCCTCCGCCGGGCATTCCACCGCATCGGGGACAGGGAGCGTGTCGGAGCCGCCTCCGGCTCCGGTCGCGGCGCCCCACCACGCCGCCGCGCCAACCGCAGCGACACCAAGCAGCGCCACCGCGGGCGCGAAGCGACGACGCGGTGCGGTCTCCAGCAGGTCAATAAGCGCCGCCACCGACGCGTGACGCTGTGCCGGATCAGGGTGCAGGCCGCGTTCGATCGCCGCCCGGATCCTTGCCGGAACTCGATGCCCACGCGGAGGGGGCTGAATCTCTCCAGCTTCGATCGCAAACATCAGCGCGCCCGCGTTGTCGCCTCGAAAGGGGCGACGACCGAACAAGCCCTGGTACAGGGATACACAAAACGCGAACTGGTCGGCCGCGGGGCCGACGTTGGTGCCCGCGAACTGCTCGGGGGCCATGTACGCTGGGGTCCCGAGCACGGCGCCCGTTTGGGTCAGGCGTACGTCCACGCTGTCGATCGTCTGACTCGTTTGCTCCGACGACCCGGGTGCGCCCACCAACCCGAAGTCCGAGACGCGCACGCGCCCATCCTTGCCGATCAAGACGTTGTCGGGCTTGAAGTCGCGATGAATGAGCCCAGCGGCATGGGCGGCGGCCAGCCCAGCCCCTGCCTGCCGATACGCGTTGACGACCTCGTGCCAGGGGCGTGGCTGGGCGTCGCCCCATTGGCGGAGTGTTCCGCCGTCCACAAACTCCATGACGAGATAGACTTGACCGTCATGGATCCCCACCTGGTGTAGCGCCACGACATTGGGGTGCTGCAGCTGAGCCACTGACTGTGCCTCGCGAAGGAGGCGCTGCTGCGCCTGGGCCTTATCACCCTCGCGGGGAAGCAGGAGCTTGATCGCGACATTGCGCCCCAGCTCCGAGTCTCGGGCCAGCAACACCACCCCCATTGCGCCCGCACCAAGCCTTGCCTCGATCTCAAACCCGTCGATCCGGTCACCGACGGTAGGCATTGGGGGGTCGTCCGGCGACGACCGCGGAGCGTCGACCTCACCACCACCCATCGCCCCCGTGCGATCGACCCCCGGAAGCGTCTCAGCCCCGCTTGCGGGCGCAGTGACGCCGAGTACGGGCGGTCGCGGGGTGTGCTGACCAGACAGGCTCCCAGCATAACCCGGCGGCAGCACAGCGCGTAGGTGAGGGGCTGGACAGTCGGGGAACGTCTCGCCCATGGTGGGGGAGTTGAGCCACGAGCACGATACCCGGACCGACGGCGCGCCGTTCTCAAAGCTCGGCGTTCCGCCCGAGGACGATTCACTCGAGGCGGCGAGAGCATTGGCCGCCGTCGAGGCGCGGATGTTCTCGGCGGTCGCCGAGCCGGCTCCCGTGCGGCTCGGGCGCTTCGAGATCCAGGAGCGGGTCGGCCGCGGCGGAATGGGCCTGGTGTACAGCGCGGCCGACCCCAAGCTCAATCGAACGGTCGCGATCAAGGTCGTGCGCCCCGAAGTCGGCGACGACACATCGGGAGACCAGCTCCTCGAGGAAGCCAAGACTCTCGCCCGCATCTCGGACCCGAACGTGGTGGCGATTCTCGATGCTGGCAGGACGGGAGATCGCGTCTGGATCGCGATGGAGTTTGTCGACAGCACGCTCAAGCAGTGGCTCGAGACCGGCCCGGCTCCCGGAGAGATTCTCACGGCGTTCCATCAAGCCGGGCGTGGATTGGCTGCGGCCCACGCCGCGGGTCTCGTGCATCGAGACTTCAAGCCAAGCAATGTGCTCCTGCGGAACGATGGACGAGCGGTCGTTGCAGACTTTGGTCTCGCTCGCGTCGTCACGGAGGACGGCGTGCGCGGCTGTGCGGGCACCCCGTTTTACATGTCACCCGAGCAGTACGACGGAGACCCCGTCGACGCGCGGTCGGACCAGTTCAGCTGGTGCGTCGCGCTGCACGAGGCCCTGTACGCCGACCACCCGTTCCGAGGCGACACGCTCCCCGAGCGCCAGGCCTCCAGCGCACAAGGACTGCTGCGCCAGGCCCACGACCACGCGCCCGGCCCATTGGTGCTCGCCGCCCTGCGCCGCGGTCTCGCGCATCGCCCGGAGGATCGCTACGCGGACATGAATGCGCTGCTCGAGGCGGTCTTCCTCGAGCCGCAGCGGCGGGCGCGTAGACGTGTGCTCGCGGCGGCAGGCGGCGGTCTCCTATGCTTGACGGCTGCTGCCCTCATCGCACTCCCGAACCCCGAGCCGGTCGATCCGTGCGAATCGAGCGCAAACGCCATCCACGAGACTTGGACGGATGAACCGCGCGAGGCCATCCGCACGGCATTTGCCGCCACCGAATCACCGACCGCAGCGATCGATGCGGCCCGCGTCGTTACGCTTATCGACAACTATGCAGAAGAGTGGACGAGCCGCCGCCGCGACGTGTGCGAGGCCGCTTTGGTCGCGCACGCGGGCAACGCGGGGATGTTCGACCGCCGCATCGCTTGTCTCGAGAGCAGGCACGGCGATCTCCGGTCGTTGCTACCGCAGCTGATGGAGGTCGACGCCGACCTGGCTCGCCGCGCCCCAGAAATCGCGCACCGACTGCCATCGCTGTCCGCGTGCGAGGACGACGACGCATTGATGGCGCAGGCGCCCATCCCCGAGGACCCGAGTCAAGCCGTTGCGGTGAAGCGGCTGCGGGAGGAGCTGTCGGAGGTACGGGCGCTCCTTATGGTCGGGCGCCACAACGCGGCGTCCGGACGCCTCACCGAGCTCAGGACGCGGGCCGACACGCTGGGTTTTGCCCCGACCCAATCCACGGTCCGCAGGCTGCAAGCGCAGGTGCACACCTCCGAGGGCGAGCCGAAGGCGGCGGCCGTTCTGCTCGAGGAAGCCGCAGTCATGGCGGAATCTGCGGGCGACTTTGCGTCGGTCGTTCAGTGCGCACGCGAGCTCGTGAACTACTACGCGCAGCAAGACCCCATGGCCCCAGAGGCTGAGGCTTGGTTCCGCCGCGGGCTGGCTGGCCTCGAGCGAATAGGGAATCCACCGTCACCCACCGCCAACTTGTGGCTAGCGCGGGGGATTGCACGCGTGACCGCAGGCGATCTCGATGGCGCCCGCCAAGCCGGCGACCACGCCGCGGCCGTGCTTCGCGAGGCCGAGAACGTCGACCCGCTCATGACCGCAAAGGTCTCGTCGACCCGCGGAGTGTTCATGATGCGTGGCGCACACCTCGACGACGCGCTGGCTGAGTTCACCGCTGCGGCCGACATCTATCGCGCGGAGTTCGGCGAGTCCAACGCAAAACTGGCTGGGATGCACACCAACATCGGCGGCGTCTACTTCAATCGTGGCGACCTGGCGGCGGCCCGACGCGAGTATCAGATAGCTCTAGAGATCCACGTCTCTTTGCAAGGGGCCGACTCGGTCCGCCTGGCCGACCCTCTGTACAACCTCGCCGTCATCCACATGGACTTGGGCGAGTTTGACGAGGCGGCCGCGCTCTTCCGTCGATGTCTCGACATGTATGCGCGCGAGCGCGGGCCCGAGCACCAACATGTCGGCTCGGTCTACGCGGAGTTGGCCGAGGTCGAGATGCAGCGCGGCAAACCGGGCGACGCCGACGAGATGTTCCGCCGCGCGTATCGAATCCAGGTCGCGACCCTGGGGCCAGACCATCCTCGGCTCGACCGTGCACTCCGTGGAATGGCCCATGCAGCAGTTGCACTGGGCCGGTTTGACGACGCTATCGCGCATCAGGAGACCGCGCTGCGCATCAACGAGGGCGCCGATGGGCCGATCAGCGCGGGGGCAGGTGCCGCCCACCGGGGTATCGCCTCGGCTGCATTGGCGGCTGGGGATCGTCCCCGGGCGCTCGCGGAAGCCTCACGGGCGCTCGAAATCTACGAATTGATGACAGAGCCGGTCGAGCCGTACCGCCTGGCGGCGGCCCAATTCACGATGGCGCGGGTGCTGTGGGCCTCGGAGCCGGACGAGGCTCAGCGGCTTGCGAAGCTGGCCCACGACAACTACAGCACCATGCCCGGCCGCCGAGAATCCGTGGCCCAATGGCTCGCGAACCCTCATTAGCGCCGCGTTAGCAAGACCGCGCTGTGCGCGCCAAAAAAGTTGGGATCACTTTCGGCGGGTCCAAGACAGAGGGAGTGCACGATGCAGCGCTCGACCTCTACTTCTCACTCGCGGAACAGCCAACCCTTGACCGCCGCGACGCTCCCCTCACGAAAGTGCCTCGGGGACGCCGTACGGCGCCATTGCCCACCCTGGCTCCAGTCCGAAACCGATGACATCTGCCAGACCGCGTCCGTGCGGCTGCTGCGGAAGCTCCGCGAAGAACCGGTTGTGCATGCGAGCCGCACCTACCTGCAGCGCGCGGCCAAGAATGCGGTCATCGACGCCGTGCGGAGCCATGCCACCCGCGAGCGACACCACAAGCAAGTTGCGGTGGTGGGTCGCGAGGGCGAGCGCACGCCCGAGCAACTGACCGCCGACCGCGAACTCCGACACGCCCTGGCCGACCACGTCGAGCGCCTTCCCGCAGCGCGACAAGAGGCTGTCACGATGTACATGGGCGGGCACGGGATCGCGGAGATCGCCAAACAACTCGGCTGCGGCACCAAGCGTATCGACAACCTCGTGTACCGCGGCCTGCGTTCGCTCCGTGAGAGCCTCACCACCGCCGGGATCACCCCTGCGACGCACCGCGCGGGGCTTTAGTCCAGCCGCTTAGGCGACGCCGAGCTGCGCCGCCCAGGCATCGAAGTCACCGTCGCGTTCGATCGTCTCGAGGTCGCCCGGTGAAGTCTTGGACAGCAACGCCAGCTCCGCCCGAAGCTGGGCTCGCGCACGTGAGAGACGACTGCGTACCGTGTGGTCGGAGATATCCAGCACCGCCGCCAGTTCGCGCCCCTTGAGCCCCTCCCAGTAGTACAGCTCCAGCGTCACCTGGAACTCCAAGGGAATCCGCCGCAGCGCCGCCAGCAGACGCGCCCGATCCTCACCGCCCGCCATCGCCGATGATGGTGAAGCGCCACCATCGATGGCGCTCGAGTGCATGGGGTCGAAGTTCCGCTCGCGCGACTTGTAGTGCGAAAACAAGCGATTGCGGGCGACTCGCATCAGATACGTCTTGAACAACGCGTCGTGTCGAAAGCGGTCGCGCCCCTTCACACACGCGAGCATCGTCTCCTGCACGAGGTCGTCGACGGGGCCGTCGAGCTTGGTCGAGAAGAATCGAAACAGAGCCCGAAAGTGACGCCGGAAGAGCGTGTTCCCGGCACGCTCATCGCCTTGGCGCCAAGCGGTCAGCAGCTCGAAGTCGTCGTCCACTCCACGCAGACCATAGCACCGCGAAGCGTGGTTCGGGGTCGCGGCGTCACCGCAAGATTGGGGAAACGGACAAGAGGCCTTGCGCGACACCCTCCAGGAGCGGAAAGATCGGCCGGCTCCTCTATGGCTATCAGTGCCCTGACTTGCCCACCCCCAGTGCGACGGGCCGACAACTCGGCCCGGCCCGACTACGAGCTGCTGCACACCGCGATCGAACTGTTCGAAAACGGACAGCACGCCGAATCGCTGGCCAAAACGTTCGCGCACCTGTTCCCCAATCACGACGTGCCGGATCTGGGCGCCGAACCATTCTCATTCGGCCAGGGCTCGTCCCGCGTCACCGTGCGTCTCAAAGACGACTCGCTCGAAGTCGAGGTGCCCCTCGTTCGGCTGACCTCTGAGAGCATCACCACCGCCGCGCTCCGCTTTGTGCTGTCCAACATCAGTGCGACCGGTCAGCTGTACCAGCCGTGCTTGCGCGGCGACGACATCTACCTGGAGTTCACCGACCGGCTCACCCGCCTGCATCCTCACAAGGTGCGCGAGGTCCTGCGCCTCATTCCCGTCGTCGCTGACGCAAACGACGACTGGATGGTCACCGAGTTCCGCTGTGACCCGCTCAAACGGGAGCCCATCGAGGCACTGACCGAGGCGGAGGCCGCGCAAGCCGAGACCATCTGGGCCACGCACTGGCGTGAGGTCGATGAGCTGGTGAAGGAGTCGCAGCGCAAGCGCTCGATGTTCTTCCTCAACGAGGTGACCGCCTACGCCGTTCATCACATCGATCACGCGCTGCCACTGACCGGCTACTGGTGGTCACGCATCTCCGCGGCGGCCGAGACCTTCAACGACACCAACTTCAACCCAAGCGCGCGCGAGGCCGCGCTGCGCAAGTGCATCCGCGAGATGCAGGAGGTCTCGAGCGAGAGCTTGCGCGAGAGCCTAGGGCACGCAAAGTACGCCATTTTGCCGCACGCAGAGGGCACGCCCAAGGTGCTCAAAGACAACCTCGGGGCCGGGAACTACCTCGACGCGGTTTTGAGGTCGCACAACGGCGGGCGTTACATGGAAGCGGCGGTCGCGATGATCGGAAGCTACAACTACCTCCTCGCGAAATTCTCATGGTCATCGGAGTTCGAGCGACTGCTGCTCGCGGGCTTGGCCATGTCGACCGGCAAGCCATGGCGCGAGGCCACGACACTTCTGCTCGAGCAGAGCGAGCTCCTCATCGCCGCGTCCGAAGAATCGGAATCCGAGGAGACCGACGACGCCAGCGTAGATTCTCTGGTCGACGGGCAGGCCCCTCACGCGTCGGGACAGGTGCAGCAATGAGTCATTTCGAGATCGAAGCGGCCGGTGTGTTCCAGATCTTCACGGGCAGCGGCACGGGCACGGGATTCCTGATCGACGACCATCACCTCCTCACCAACTGCCACGTAGTCGCGCCCTACGACACCGTGGCCATTGAGCTCCGCGACAAGCGTAGGGTTGTCGCCAAGGTGCGACGCCTCAATCCCGAACGCGATCTTGCCGTGGTTGCACTCGATGAGGCACTGGAGTTCGACGTGCTGCCGCTGTCCCCCGAGGGGCAGGTTCGGGCCAAACAACCCGTCAGCATCCTAGGCTTCCCCGTCGGGCTCCCGCTGTCGTTGACGGAAGGCGTGGTCTCCAACCCCAACCAGCTGCTGGACGGCCAGTACTACGTACAAACCGATGCCGCGATCAACCCCGGGAACTCGGGAGGCCCGATCCTCGATGACGCCCAGCAGGTGATTGGGGTCACCACGTGCAAGCACCGCTCAGCGGATCTGGTGGGTTTTGGCATTCCGTCCGCGGACGCGCATCGGTTTGTCACATCCTTCCGCGAGCAGTCGGCTGCATTCGGCGTTGAGTGCCCCACGTGCGAAGACTTGGTCGAGTCGGCGGTCCGCTACTGCGAGAGCTGCGGCTCGAACCTCGAAGAGCTCGGGGTGCTGGAGCACTTCGAGACCCCTGCCCCGCACCCCGTCGTGTCGTTTGTGGAAAACGCCCTCGAACGCGCGGGGGTCAACCCAATCCTCGCGCGTCACGGCGACCAAAACTGGTCCTTTTACAGCGGGAGCGCCCCGATCAAGATCTGGTGCTGCTGCTCGGAGCACGTGTGTTTTTCATCGCCGCTGGCCCAGCCCGGCAAGCGGTCGCTCGGCCCGCTGTTTCGCTATCTCCTGTCGCCCGAGCACGCACCGTTCTCGTTCGACCTGGCCGGCAACATCATTCGGCTCAACCTCACCGTGCACATGGCCGACGTGTTTGCGCCCATCGAGGGCGACGAGCACGCCAGCTGGATCGCAGATTTCGTCGCCCGCGCAGACGAGCTCGACAATGCGCTCATCGATGGCCACGGCTGCGTCCCCGCCCCGGAGACCCAGCTGACGTTCCTCAAAGAAGACGGGCGTTAGGTGTTCTGATGGGCTCCGAGAACATCGCGGACTCGATCCTCGCGCTTGTGGGGGGCACGCCCATGGTCCGACTGCGGCGGCTGCCCCAACCGGGCTCCGCCGAGGTTGTGCTCAAGCTGGAGTCGTTCAACCCGGCCGGCAGCGTCAAGGACCGGGTCAGCATGGCGATGCTCGAGGCCGCCGAGCGAGACGGGAAGCTGCGCGAGGGCGACACGATCGTCGAGCCCACGAGCGGGAACACGGGGATTGGTCTGGCGCTGGCGGCGGCCGTCAAAGGCTACGCGCTCATCATCACGATGCCGGACGACAGCTCGCAAGAGCGCCGTCGGTTGCTGGAGCACTACGGCGCCAAGGTCGTGCTCACCCCCGCCCGCAAGTTGATGCAAGGCGCGATCGACCGTGCGCACAGCATCGTCGCGGGCAACCCGCGCTGCTTCATGCCTGGGCAGTTCGACAACCCCGCAAACCCGCAGGCGCACCGCGACACCACCGCGCAGGAGATCCTCCGCGATACGGGCGCCCGCATCGACGCCATCGTGCTCGGCGTAGGCACGGGCGGCACGATCACGGGCGTGGGTCAGGTCTTGCGGGAGACGCTCGCCGACCTTCGCATCGTCGCGGTGGAGCCGAGTCGCTCGCAAGCGCTCTCGGGCGGTGCGACCAAGCGCCACGGGATCGAGGGCATCGGGGCAGGGTTTGTTCCGGGCGTGCTCGACCGTAGTCTCATCGACGAAGTCCTCGCCTGCGACGATGCCCACGCCTACAGCACCGCAACCGCGCTAGCGCGCCAGGAGGGCATCTCGGCAGGCATGTCTGGCGGGGCGGCCGTGTGGGGCGCCTTGCAGGTCGCTTCACAACTGGGCGAAGGCAAACGCGTGGTCACCGTCATCCCGGACGCATGGGACCGCTACGCCACGGTGGACCGCCCGCAGTCGTACAGCGGCGTCGACTTCATCATCTGAGGACGCCGTGACGGAAACCAAGGCGTCACTCTTTGCTGGTCTCGCACTTGCGACTGCGGTTGCCGCGGGGGCGATGGCCGTCCACTCGCTGCCCGTGTGGCCGTTCACGATCGGTGGTCGCCACCCCGTCGACGCGATCCTCATCGCCATCTTGATAGGGATCGCCATCCGCAACTTCGCGCCGCTGCCCGAGTGGTTCCGACCGGGCGTGAAGTATGCGGTGAAGAAGGTCCTGCCCTTCGCGATCGTGCTGATGGGCGCCAAGCTCGATTTCTTTGATGTGATGCGCGTGTCCGGGCAGGCGCTGGTCATCAATCTGGTCTGTGTGGTCACCGCCCTGACGCTGACGCTGTGGCTGTGCTCGCGCGCCAAAGTCAGTCGCACGATGGGGCTGCTGATCGGAGTGGGTACCGCCATCTGCGGCGGCACGGCGATCGCGGTCACCGCCCCCGTCGTCGAGGCCGATGACACCGAGACGGCGTTTGCCGTTACGACGATCACCTTGTTTGGCCTCATCTCGATCGCGGTGTTCCCCCTCGTGGGCAACGCGCTCGACCTCAGCCAGCTGGAGTTCGGGGTTTGGGCCGGCACCGCCATTCATGCCACCCCTCAGGTGATGGCGGCCGCCTTCGCGTACGGGCCCGAAGCGGGGGAGACCGCGGTGATCGTCAAGCTGGTGCGCGTGCTTCTGCTCGCGCCGATGGTCGTCGTCATCGGGGCGATGTACGCACGCGAGAAGCGACGGCGCCAGCAGGCCCACGTCGCGCCCGTCACCCGACTGACGACGCTCTTCCCTCCGTTCATCCTCGGCTTTTTGTTGCTGGCGCTGGCCAAGACGCTCAACCTGCTGCCCAACTTCACGTTCCACCTGGAGGACAGCATCCTGTGGGAGGCGGGCTCGGTCGACATGTCGATGAGTCAGCTCGTGACGAAGACTTCCGGGTTTCTCATCACCATCTCCATGGCCGGCGTGGGCCTGGGCGTGCACCTCAAGGGCTTGGCCACAGTCGGGCTGCGGCCGTTGTACGTCGGGCTGTTCGCCGCCGTTGTGCTGGCGGTGTTCAGTCTCGCCCTGCAGAGCGCGCTGCTCTAGCAGCCGAGCCCGCTACGGCACTGCGGGCCAGGCACATGCGATCCCGACCGCGCAGATCATGCCTGCGGGGCAGTTCAACCCAGGTGCACCACAGAACATGATGCACTCGTTGATGCCCTCGCCCGTGATGTCGACGCACTGCACGGGGGCAGTGCCGCCGGGCTGGGCCAGCGGGCAGTCGTCGACGTTGCCACACGAGACATCCGCACACACGCCCTGGGTCGGCGGAACAGCGAGGTCGGTGATGCACTGCTCTTCGGCCTGGCAAACCGCGGCCGGTAGATTGTTGACGCAGTCACCGTAGCCGACGTCCTGGCAGATGGACTCGTCGAGCGCCGAGCAGTCCGCCTGGCACCCCAGCGTGCCACCGTCAAAGCCCTGCGTCGTGCAGTCCGCCCCGCCGAGGTCCGTCCCGTCGCACGCCTCGAGGCCTTCGATGAGATCGTCGCCGCACGACGGGCACGATCCGCCGACGTTTTGACACGAGGGCTCGGTCACGGCAGCCGCAGCGCACGCTGCATCCCAGCTCCCTGCGCAGCAAGACGGGTCGCCCGCACACACAGCCGCGGTGCAGCTGGCATCGTTACAGCCTGGGGTTCCGTTGCTCGAGCAGCAGTCACCCGAGAAGTCCGCACACCCGCTGCTATCAAGGCCCAGACAGTCGGCCTGGCAGGTCAGCGCGCCGCTGTCGAAGCCCTGGCTCATGCAATCCTCGCCGCCGAGATCGGCGCCGTCGCAGGTTTCGGGGGCTTCGGCCGTGCCGTCGCCACACGTGGCGCACGAGCCACCGACGCTGAGGCACGCGGGCTCAGCCGCCGCATCCGCGGCGCACCCGGCGTCCCAATCGACGCAGCACGAAGGATCGGAGGCGCAGATGGCCGACGTACAAGCCGCGTCGTCGCACCCTGGGCTCCCGTTGGCGGCACAGCAGTCGCCGACAAAGTTGGTGCACGCCGCGGTGTCAAAACCGGAGCAGTCCGCCTGGCAGTCGAGCGAGCCGCCGTCGAAGCCCTGACTGCCACACGTCTCACCCGAGAGGTCGCTTCCGTCGCAGGGCTCGGCGCCCTCGGCCGTGTCATCACCGCACGCCGGGCATGACCCAGTCCCCGCGCATTCGGGGGCCGAGACCGCCGCGGCGGCACACATCGCATCCCAGTCGGTGGTGCAACATTGCGGGTCCGCGGCGCAAATAGCCTGCGTGCACCCCATGTCTGAACAGCCCGCGCTTCCGTTGGCCGCGCAGCAATCCCCCGCCCCGCCAAAGTCGTAGCAGGCCGCGGTGTCCAGGCTGCAGTCTCCAGCACAGGCCAGGACTCCGGCGTCGAATCCAGCGCTGACACAGTCACCGCTGAGGTCGGACCCGTCGCAGGCCTCGGGCCCCTCGGCAAAATCGTCGCCGCACGTGGGGCAGGACCCACCCACGCCCTGGCACATCGGGTCTGCGATGGCAGCGGCGGCACACGTGGCATCCCAGTCGACGTTGCAGCACGCGGCATCCGCCGCGCACACCGACGTCGTGCACGCAGCGTCGGCGCAGCCTGGTGTGCCGTTGGCCGAGCAGCAGTTCCCAGTGAAGTCGAAGCAGGCGGACGTGTCGAATGCGTCGCACGCGGGCGCACAGGCCAACTCGCCCCCATCAAATCCCTCGCTCACGCAGTCCGCTCCGCCCAGATCGACGCCGTCGCATGTCTCGGGCATGTCGACCACGTCGTTGCCGCAGCTCAAGCAGCCCGACGTGTCGTACCCCGAGCAGTCGGCGAGACAGGCGAGTCGACCATCGACGAACCCCTGGCTTACGCAGGTCTCCCCCTTGAGCTCGGCGCCATCACACACCTCGCTCCCGTCGGTCACATCGTCGCCACACTCGGTCATGACACAACCGGAGACATCGAACGTGCAGTCGTCGTTGCAGGCCAATGGCCCCGCGTCGAACCCTTGCCCCGCGCAATCGTCCCCCGCGAGGTCGGTGCCGTCGCAGGCTTCGTCGCCCTCGACAACGTCATTGCCGCAGGCTTCGCCGCCGCTGGACGAATCGGCGTCGGCCGCGGTGGCGTCCGCAGTGGAATCGGCGGTTCCGTCGGATCCGCCCGTGGCGCTTCCGCTTCCATCCACGCCCGCATCCGCCGAGCCGCCGGTCGCTCCGTCGGTCGCCGATGCGGTGCCGTCGCTGCCGCCACCACCACCGCCTCCTGCCACGGCCGAATCCGACCCCAAGCAACCAGTGGCTGTCCCCAACAGCGCTATAAAAAGACTCCCAATCGTCGACGTATTTAGGCTCATCGTAGTCCCCCAATCCACGTGTAAGGCGGCCAGTCTACCAAACGGACATGCGTAAATGCCCCGAGTCTGGGCCTTTTGACCGACTCAAGACCGCTCGGTCGCTGAACCGTCGGGCAGCATCCTATGTAGGTCCGGCTCCGCGGCGCGCGACTTCGCCACCCCGCCCGGCGCAGATCACCAAGGGACGATGTTGTATGCGACCAGCTCGACCGACGCGTCGCTGTCGGGGATCGTGCCGACCTCGGCGTCTCCCAGCCACGCCCCGCTCGCACCGCCGCCCGACCACGAAAACACGAGCACATCAAACTCCCCCGCCGCTGTGCTCGCACTGTCCGTCCCCGTGACCTCGAAGGTCTGCGACAGCTCCGTGTCGAACGGTCCGTTCACCGTCGTCGTCGTGATCGTGCTGGCCGCCATCCACGTGGTTCCGACCTCGGCATTCCACACCATCTCGAGCCACGCGGGTGCGTAGGTGGAATCGCTCGAGGATTCGACCGGCATGCCCGCCGAGACGCCCTCGGTTTCGGTATGGACGCTCTGGAGCCAGGCGCCGTCGTCGTCGCAGGCATACGTACTGGTCGCGACCGCGGTCGACGTGGAGTCTTCGCCGACCGTGTTCGTCGTCGCGACCACGGTGATTATCGTCGTGGCGCCGCGATCGATGGCGGTGACCTCGCGATGCACATCCTGCGAGATCCCGGTCCGCGCCTCGTACGTTTTGCTCGTGCTTGTGTCCCAGCTCGTACCAACGCCGCCCAGGCCGGCGTAGGCCGGACACAGCCCCTCCGCCGCCGAGCCGCTTCCGTCCGAACCCGAGTCCGGGTTGCTCCCGTCCGTCTGGCCGCCGCCGGACGTTGTCGCGGCGGGTCCGACGCCCGATCCCGCAGCATCCTCGCCGTCGCTCGCCGCACCCGTTCCCATCCCTGTGGAGCCAACCCCATCGGCATTGTCGGCCGTCGAACACCCCACAGGTGTGAGCGCGACGAGTGCGAGCGCTATCGGGAGCCGTGGGTCGACGTGCATCGAGCGACTATAGACGTTGCGGACCCCGCGGGGTTGCACCGCCTTGGGCCGCGTCGCTCGCCCCCGTGAGCCTGTGGTAAGCCACCGTCTCCATGTCTCGCGCGACGAAGCGAAAGGGCCTGATGGGCGCTGCCCTCGTCTTGGCCCTGAGTCTGGCGGTCTGCAACCGCCATCGGATTGGCGGCGTGTTCAACACCCGCTTCGGCGACGTGAAGGTCGTCGACGGGAGGATCGTGGAGGACGGGGCACCGCTGTCGGGCACGTTGGAGGCTCGCGACGCCGAGGTCCACAGTCTCGCCGCTCAGATCTTTGCGGGGACAGGCGTAGAGCGTTGGATCGACATTCCCACGCAGGGCCTGATCTTAGAGCTCCCGGTCGAAGACGGCCTGGCCGAGGGCGAGGCCGTCTTGTTTGTCGATGTCAAAGCGCTGGCCTCGGGAGACCTGCTTGCGTTCGAGGGCTACAAAGTTACGGCGGCGCAGGTTAGCGGCGCCCGGCTGAAAGTCGCGACAGCTGCGTTCGCCGCGGGCAAGCTGGACGGGCCCGTTGTGATCTGGAAGCCACAGGCCGCAGATCTGGAGCTCCACAAGTGGGCCGAGGCAACGTTCGAGAACAACGAGCCGCACGGAGGCGCTCGCCTGTTCTACGACGGCAGCGAGCAAGTGCATCGGCAGTACAACTTCGAGCACGGCACCGAGGTCGGCACGCGGCAAGTGTTCTACCGGTCGGGGCAGGTGCAAGCCGAAGTCACGCTCATCGAGGGCAAGCCCCACGGCGACGACAAAACGTACTACCGCGACGGCGCCACCCGTTCCCACACGGTCTACGCCGACGGCGTCCCCCAGCGCGCGCAGGAGTGGTTCCCCGATGGCAGCCCGCAGAGCGAAGTCTCGTTTGCCGACGGCGCATCGACGACCACGCGCACCTGGTACTCCAACGGCGCGGTCGCTCGGACCGTCGACAGCGATGGAGTCGAGCAGGTGTTCCCGGCCCAAGGCGTCGTGCGGGAGTACTACTTCGACGGGGCGCTTCGCAGTGAGCAGACGTTTGACGGAGGCGGCGTCCCCGATGGCCCGTTCCGCCGCATGTACGCGGACGCGACCGTCTGGGAGGAGTCCACATACCGCGCAGGGGTCCGCGAGGGGGTGCACAAGAAGTGGTGGAAGAACGGACAGCTCGCACTGAGCTCGCAGTGGAGCAACGGCGCGCTCCACGGTGAGTACAACCGCTGGTACGCCAGCGGCGATCCGTGGGAGCAAGCGACGTACGTCGAGGGCAAGCGCATGGGTCGACACCAAAAGTGGTGGAAGAACGGCACCGTCGCGTTGGACCACACCTACACAGCCCGGGGTCTCAACGGCGAGTACCGGACACACTACGACGACGGTTCGCTCTGGGCCGAGGGCCGATACAAAGACGGAAAGCCGGTCGGCACCATGAAGCGATGGTTCCCAGACGGCAAGCTTGGCTTCGAACAAGAGCACGCAAACAGGCGGCCCCATGGCGTGCACAACCGATGGTGGGCCGACGGCTCTCCTCGCCTAAAAGCGACCTATGTCGACGGCAAGCTCCACGGCGAGTTCATGAACTGGCTCGAAGACGGCACCCTTCATGAGTCCGCGACGTACGAGCACGGCAAGCTCACGATGAGCACCCTGCACCCCGTCGCCCCCTCACCGCGACCGAGCAGCCCCTAACGATAGACAGGCCGGCCGCGCTAAAACTCGCACTGGAGCGTGGCGAGGTTGCACGTTGAGCCCGCTGCAACAAACGGGCACACATCGCCGAAGAACGCAGTGCAATCGAACCCGCACACGTTCGCGGTGTGGTCGTAGCAGAACTGCCCGGCATCACACTCGGAGTCGTTGTTGCAGCGACAATTGAAGTCGTCCGGAATCCCGTTGCCGTTCTGGTCGGAACCGTTGCAGCACTCGGTGATGTAGAAGTCGCTGGCGGAGCAGTCGTCGTCGTCGCAGTCGACATCGCCATCGCAGTCGTTGTCGATGCCATCCGTGCACGCTGCGGTGCCAAACTCCGCAGCGCCTGGCCCACCAAACAAACACGTGGAGCACGGCGGCGTTGCTGCACAGTCAGGGTCCGCGCAGTCCACGTAGACATCGCCGTCATCGTCGAGCCCGTTGCCGCACTGTTCGGGCGGATTCTCGATCACCTCGACGTTGAGCGTGAACGGGCCTTCGTTCGGGCCGCCAAACGGGTCGATCGTGTAGCCGTCGAGGAAGATGTAGTAGACGCCCGGGTACAGCAGGGTGAAGTCCAACGTCGCGGCGAAGTTGCCGCCGCTGTCATCATCACAGCCGATCTCCTGCCCCTCGGCGCATGCGCCTACGCGCACGTACAGGACCGAGTCGAAGGACGTTCCGATCGAGTCGAGGATCACCCGGGACGGCTCGCTCAACACCAGCCGAAACACAGCCTCGCCCGCACCGCCGCCGCACTCGCCCTCGTTGACGTTGGTATTCCCCGTGGTGTCGCCCGTGTACGTACCCGTGCCAGGAATGGTCAGTGCGGTGAGGCACGTGCCTTGGCTGTCGGTGCAAAACGGCACCGCGGCGCAGTCCGGATCGTCGCAGTCGGTCAGCGTGTCGCCGTCGTCGTCGATCCCGTTATTGCACTCCTCTGGGGTGGGGGCGCACTCAGGGTCAAAGGCGCAGGTTTCGTCGGCGCAGTCGATCTGACCGTCGCAGTCCTCGTCCTCCCCGCCCGTGCACAGCTCGGTGGAGCAGTCCATGCACTCGAACGCGATGATGCAGTCCGAGTCCGCGCAATCGACGGCCCCGTCGCAATCGTCATCAGTACCGTTGCCGCAATCCTCGGGCGTGGGCACGCCGTCGCAGGTGCACGGGAAGATGCCGTCACAGTCCGGGTCAGCGCAGTCGATCAGGAGATCGCAGTCGTCATCGACGCCACCCTGACATTGCTCGATGGTGTCCATGCACTGGCACACCATGTCGCCCACGCAGTCGGGATCGTCGCAGTCCAGCGCGCCATCGCAGTCATCGTCGAACCCGTTGCCGCACAGGCCGCTCTCGCTGTCCGCACACCCACACTCCGGAGTGCCGAGACACTCCGCATCGTTGCAGTCGACGGTGGTGTCGCAGTCGTCGTCGGTTCCGTTGCTGCAGTCTTCGCCGCCGGGCGCGGGCGTGCAGCCGCAATCGGGCACGCCCTCGCACACGGGGTCGAAGCAATCTGCGACGCCGTTGCAATCGTTGTCGTCGCCGTCAAAGCAGTTCTCGACCGCCCCAGGGAACGTGTTGGGGTTCAGGTCGTTGCAGTCGTCGCCACCGCACTGCGGGGGCGGCACGCCGTCGCCGTCGGCGTCGCGCGGAATGTAGACACACATGCCGTCCTCGCAATCGGCGATCTGGCATGGGTCAGCAACGTCGCACTGCTCTGGCACCTGGCACTCGGTGCCTGGTCCCGTGTCGGCCGTGCCCGGGCCCGTGTCGGGGAGTGGCCCATCGGTTGTGGTGTCGTCGCCGGTTGGAACGAGACCGTCGTCTCCGGTCGTGCCGTTGTCCCCATCGCCATTCGAATCGTTGAGATCCGGGAGCTGGTTGGCGAAGAAATAGTCCGAGCGCCCGCAGGCTCCGAGGAGAAGCAAAGCGCCGAGCGCAAACCGGGGCAAAACTCCCATTCCTCGCGGGACTGTAGCACGCGGATACGCGCGCGGACCCATGCATAGGGACCACTTCGACTGCGCGCCGAGCGGCACCAACCGTTCAGTGCTCGCCCACTCCGGCGCCAGTCGCACATGGTACTGAGCCGTGTGAACGAGTTTGGCCCCGACGTCGTACTTGAGAGTCCAGCGTTCGTGCACGACAGCGCATTGCTGTACGGCAAGGTTCGTGTCGAAGCGGATGCATCGATCTGGGCCAATGTCGTCGCCCGTGCCGAGCTCGAAGAGATCGTCATCGGCAAGCAGACCAACATTCAAGATTTCGTGATGCTGCACGTGGGTTCCACGACCGGGACGTACATCGGCGAGGCGTGCTCCATCACGCACCACTGCACAATCCACGGCTGCACGATCGGAGATAACTGCCTCATCGGCATCAACTCCACGGTCATGGATGGTGCGGTGATCGGCGAAAACTCGATCGTCGCGCCGCACACCCTGGTGCGAGAAGGCGTGAAGATCCCGCCGAACTCGATCGTCGTGGGTTCACCCGGTCGGGTCGCAAAGACACGAAACAACTTCGTGGCCAACCGGATCAACGCGTTCCTCTATCACAAGAACGCAGTCGCCTACGCCCAGGGCAATCACCGCGCGTGGTCGACCGACGCGCTCAAGCAAGAGATGCTCGAAGAGATGATGCGGCTGCAAAAGCTCATGTCGAGCGAGCAGGTCTGAGCGCGCGCAGTCGCGGGCGGGCAGGCGCGCTGAGCTGCCCGACGACGGCTTGCGCGTCGCGCCCGACACCGCCGAGCAGCGACGACCCTACCGTGCGCATGAACCTCAGGCCCATGAACGCCAAGCCCGGCAGCTCGGGTACGAGGCCCTCGGCATGCCGCGGCAGGCCGGCCGCGTCACATGGCAGCCCTTCGATCCAGCTGTAGTCGTTGCGGTAGCCCGTGGCCCAGACCACCGCATCGAATGGCCGCGGCTTGTCTTGGATGACCGGCAGCCCGCCCCGCGCCGCCGTCACCCTCCCGCAAAACGTGACGCCAGCCGCCGCGATGTCCGCCCGGCGCATACCGACAAGCGGGTCCCCACCCGCCCCCGTCTTGGCGACGACGCGGCGGCCGAGCCCCGACGACACACGGCGACGAAGCAACGGTTGGAGGAAGCGATACACGTCGACCCCCAACAAGCGACGCGGGATACGACCGGTGTCGGGGCCAGCGAGCGTGACGGTGCGCCCAGCCTCCGCCAGCTCCAACGCGATCTGAGCACCTGAGTTGGCGGCGCCCACCACGAGCACTCGGTCTCCGCTCACCTGCGCTGGGTTGATGTACTCGTTCGTGTGCAGCTGCTCAATGCCGCTATCGAGCTGGCGTGCGAGATCCGGGCGTCGTGGGGTTCGGAACGCGCCCGTCGCCACGACCACCTTGTCGGCGTGGAGCGTCGCGTGTTCGGTTTTAACGACGTAGCCGCCCGAGGCAGAACAAACGCCCTCAACGAGGGTCCTTTGCCGGATGGGCAGCTGGAAGTGCTCGGCGTAGCGCTGGAGATAGTCACCGACCTCATCCTTGCCCGCCAGGTGCGCCGCTTTGCCCGGAAACTTGAGACCGGGCAGATGGTTGGCGAACACGGGCGTAAACAACCGAAGGCTGTCCCACCGAGCCCGCCACGAGTCTCCGACACGTGCGTGAGCATCGAGCACAGCAAAGGACTCGCCTCGAGCCGCTAGCGCGTGCGCTGCCGCCAGCCCGGCCTGCCCAGCCCCGAGCACCAAGGTGTTGAATCGTTCCAGGGGTGCTCGCATGACGTCGACGCTCCACAGTCCATCCTGCGTCGACCTGGTTTGCCGCGCTTGTACAAACCTGCGAAACCAAGCCGAGGGCGCACCTTGTCGAGGGGCTATGCTCCGCAACGGTGACCACGCCGATCCTCGCGGCCTACCTGTACCGATGGTCGTTCTCGATCCTTCAGGTGTTCCAGCGCGCGCAGGTGGGCAGCCACCGTCACGGTGCGCTGCAGCTGACGATGGGCATTCAGGGACGCGTCCGCATGGGCGTGAGCACCCAGTTTGGGGATGCGCCGATCCAAAGCCGCGCGATCTTGGTGGGGGCCGATCAGCCGCATTGGCTCGAGGCCGAAGGGTGGCTCGGCTCGTTGTGGATCGAGCCCGACAGCCGCCTCGGCAGGGGCCTTGTCGCCCGATACCTGCGCGACGCTCCGATCGTCGCGCTGGCCGACATGCCCATGGACGACTTGGCCTCCGACCTCATGCGACTGACGCGAGCGGGTGTCGCCCTGAAGGAGGCCAGCCGTGTCCGAGACGCGGTGGAGTCCGCGGTCCTCGAGGGCGGCGCAAGTGCGCCTCCACTGCATCCCGCGCTAAAGCGAGCGATCGCCCACATCGATGGCCTCGACGATCTTCGGGTCTCGGCGAGCGCGCTCGCGATCGTCGCGGGCGTGAGCGAATCTCACCTGCTGCACCTGTTCGGCGATGCTCTGGGGATACCCCTGCGGCGGTTCATTGTGTGGCGGCGGGTCTGGAGAGCGGGGCTCCTCATCAACCGTGGGTCGAACGTCACCGAGGCCGCACAACGCTCTGGATTTCACGACAGCTCCCACATGACGCGCGCGTTCAAGCAGCTGCTCGACGTAACGCCTGGGGCTCTGGCGAAACTGCGCGACCAGATCACCGTCGTCGATCTCCCAGAGTCATTGGATTAGCGCGTGGTCGGGGAGAGGGGTTTGAGGTAGCGTCGTGGTGCCGCCATCGAGCACCGCACGAGCCCCAATGAACACGATCGTCCGACTCCTCCAAGCCTTTCTCGCCGTCGCGTTGTTCACCACCAGCGCCTGCGGCCCCAGCTCGAAAAACGAGACGCAGTACTGGGACAACAACAAAAAGGCCATTACCGAGTTCGGAACGAAGTGGGCTGGGGCCGCAGGCGCTGG
>Ga0316189_10000497_pt1 | contig 39302 bp, 34 predicted proteins | sample LowCovwburrow_MG_FD_204930 | JGI IMG/M metagenome (GOLD analysis project Ga0316189, IMG submission 204930) | Coastal sediment microbial communities from Maine, United States - Lowes Cove worm burrow | ecosystem: Environmental > Aquatic > Marine > Coastal > Sediment | place: USA: Maine...
CGCAGCTTCTCTCCAACTTTCCCGCCTACGGCTTCGGCATTTTCAATGATGCCTTCCATGGAACCGTATTCCTGTAACCACTTAACCGCTGTCTTCGGGCCGACGCTAGGCACACCTGGAATATTGTCTGACTTGTCACCCATGAGGGCGAGATAATCGATGATTCGATCCGGTGCAACACCAAACTTTGCGATAACGGACTCGCTGTCTAACAGCTCGTTTGTCATGGTGTTGATAAGTGTAACTTTGTCGTTCACAAGTTGGGCCAGGTCTTTGTCACCTGTAGAGATCAGTGTTGAGATACCCGCCGCTGTCGCCTGTTCAGAGAGCGTGCCGATTACATCGTCCGCCTCTACATCGCTGATAATAAGAAGTGGCAGGCCCATGGCTGCGATGATTTCGTGTATCGGTTGTATCTGCGAGCGAAGCTCATCCGGCATTGGCGGTCGATGGGCTTTGTATTCCGTATAGATTTTGCTGCGAAAGGTTTTCCCCTTGGCATCAAATACGATCGCAATATTGCTGTCCCCATAGTTCTTTATGAGACTGCGAATCATGTTGATGACTCCCTTCACTGCTCCGGTCGGCTGCCCTTTGCTGCTAACCAGAGGCGGCAGTGCATGGAATGCACGAAACAGATAGGAGGATCCATCCACAAGAATGAGCTGTTTTGGTTCGGCCAACTTACTTTCCTTTTATAAGTTTTGTTTTATTATTCGTAGAGACATTGATAGAAATCGTCTGCTAGGTTCGAGATAAATTCACTATAGGCATTCTCACTAGAATCTACATTGCTACCTAATAGATCAACGGTAATTCGATGCAATACATGGCCATTCAGCACGGTGCCAATTAGGTCCGAGCTCGAATCAATTTCCAATAGCAAACAAGAAGGTTGCCGCTCATTCACCTGGCTTCTCAACGCGATAATTTCACGAATGCTTGGCTGAACTTCCGGATCCCGCAGAATGACCATGTCATGCTGCAGGCCAAACTGTTGCTCAAAATATTGATAGGCATTGTGGTAAACCGCGTAGTTCGCCGGTGATGCTAATTGAAACCGCTGTGCGATTTGCTGGTTTCTGCCTTCAATATCCAATTTGAATTTTTCTAAATTCTGGCGGTAGGATATCCCATTGAGTGGGTCTATTTCGGCTGCCCGTTCAGCTATTGCTGCGGCAATTTGTATTGCATTGGAGCTATCCAGCCAAAGGTGAGCGTCCAACTGTCCGTCACCGACGGTATGCAATTGCAGTCCGGGTGTGTCAATAACCGTAATTGTCTTTGCTTTGATCTCTGTCTGCACAAAGAAGTCGCTGATGTGGGTTTCAAACAGGGGGCCTATCCATACCGCTATGTCTGCTCGAGCTAATGCGATGCGATCAGAGGGTGACACAGTGAAGTGATGCGGCGATTGCTGAGGATCCACAATAGAAGATACGCTGCCAGATTCCTGCACAATCGCCTCGGCAATCATTTGCAGTGGCTTTATCGTGGTAACAATGCTCACATCTGCGCGACTTAGCGAACAAACAAGGGCAGTTAACAATACAATAAAATAGCATTTAGGCATTGGGAATTTTTCAGGCAGAGCTAGCTAACTCGATAGCCTCAGGGACAAAGGAAAATTTGACATCGATGCTATGATATACCATTGTCCTGCCTGCTCCTACGCCTGCTCCTGCGCGAGCAAGAACGTGAAGGCGAGAAACTTAGCAACAAGAAAGCAATAACATCTACTGTGCGGAATGAAGAGGCTGTAACGAGTAATTCGAATGAAGATTTCCGACACTAGCAGTGATGCAGCCCCCAATTCTTCAACTGAAACTAATGCCCCGGGTGTCCTACTTGCAGCAAAATCCATCAACAAGGATTTTGCCGACAAAAAAATCCTCGAGAATATAAGCCTCACCATAGAGGAAGGACAGATTGTCACCCTGATAGGTCCAAACGGGGCCGGCAAGACCACCTTGGTTCGTGTCGCCCTTGGGCTGTTGCACCCCGACTCAGGCACCATCTATCACCGACCCAAGCTGCGCATAGGCTATATGCCGCAGCGGGTACATGTAGAGCCCACGCTGCCATTGACCGTGAATCGATTTCTCCAGCTGGCTAATCGACAAGATACAGAGTTGCTATCCAACACCCTGAAAGACTTGAAAATAGGCCATCTCGAAGCCCAGCAACTAACATCCATATCCGGGGGTGAGTTGCAGCGCGTACTGCTCGCGCGCGCTCTACTGCGCAAGCCTCAGCTACTTATTCTCGATGAACCCGCGCAGGGCGTCGATCTCGCAGGCCAGGCAGAGCTGTATCAGCTGATCAGCGAGATTAGTGATAAACACGGCTGCGGTGTGTTAATGATTTCTCATGATCTCCATCTGGTCATGTCTTCGACCGATGAAGTCATCTGCCTCAATCATCACATTTGCTGCCATGGCAAGCCCGAGCACGTCACCAATGATCCAGCCTATCTGAACCTATTCGGCGCCAGTGCCTCTCAGAATCTAGCGGTCTATACGCATCATCACGATCATGAACATGGGATCGGCGGCAGCGTGAAGGAACACCATCATGATTGATTCCCTGGTGCTTTTCTTCAGTATGGACTTTGTACTCTATGCGCTTGCAGCGGGAATTTCTCTTGCGCTAGTAGCGGGGCCGCTTGGTTCGTTTATCGTATGGCGCCGCATGTCTTATTTTGGCGATACTCTCGCACACTCCGCCCTACTTGGTATAGCCTTGGGTCTGCTAACTGACAGCAATCCACAATTAAGTATCATAATTAGCTGTCTTCTCTTCGCCTTTTTGTTAACTCTGTTAGACCGAAAACCTTCTATCTCTACCGATACTTTATTAGGTATTTTGGCCCATAGCAGCCTTGCTCTTGGCGTTGTGGTTTTAGCGTTAGCCGATACAGTTAGAGTCGATCTCGAGGCCTATCTATTTGGCGCGTTACTCACTATTGGCAACACCGATTTAATTTGGGTATTGGCAGTAGTGTCTCTCGTCGCCGTAGTGCTTTTTAGCTTTTGGAATGACTTCGTATCAATTACTGTTCACGCGGAAATAGCGGAAATTGAAGGCGCAAACGTGAATCGATTGAATTTGATATTGGTTTTGCTGATCGCATTAACCATCGCTGTATCGATGAAAATCGTCGGCGTACTATTAATAACATCGTTGTTAATAATTCCTCCTGCGGCGGCGCGCTCGATTGCGACAACGCCAGAACAAATGGCAGTACGGGCGAGTATTATTGGCTGTATCTCTGTAGGATTGGGGTTGGTTTCGGCATTTTATTACGATGTGCCGGTAGGGCCATCTATTGTTGTAATAGCGACACTAATTTTCCTCGGCTTCTATTTTTATCCGAGCGTTCTAAAGACTAGGCGCTGAGCATCTTCTTACTTAACTAATTCGCGAAAAGCCTCTAACAAGTCTTGGTCACGATGGGGGGCTCGCATCACTGCGTAGAAGTCGCCCTGGGGATCTAGTACTGCGATGTGAGCACTATGGGCAATTCGATAACTGCCCTCGGTTGCATCATCCTCGGTGTGTGAGTCTACGTCTGCATGTTCATGAGGTGCTCCGGCCTCTGATTCAACCGTCTCGCCGTAGCCAACAAACAATTCGGTGGCCAACTGTGCGATCTGACCGGGGTCTCCACTCAAACCAATGAATTCTTCATTGTAGTTCGCCAAATAGGCAGCCATTGATCCTGGATTATCTTGCTCTGGGTCAACCGTTACCAGAAACACCCGGGGTTTCACATCGCGGCTAAAGTCCAGCCCGGCATAGAACTGAGCCAGTTCGGACATCGTGAGTGGACAGATATCCGGGCAGTGAGTGAAGCCGAAGAAAACGAGATTCCAGCGCCCCTTGAGGTCATCTTTGCTGAAGAAATCACCTTGTTGGTCAAGCAGACGAAAGTCACTCAACGTTCGAGCTTCAGGGAAGATGGTGACGCCGATCTCACGTAACTCATCTTCACTCTGACGCTCGCTACGCATTAGAAAGAGTATGACTAGCGCTATAACGACAAGAACATCGAAGGCTAGAAAGGCGATAAGCGCTGTCTTTCTCTTCAGAGTCAGTTGCATGGGGGGTTCTAGATTAAATCAGGTAGTGATCGACGACCAAGGCAATGAACAGCAAAGCCAGGTAAACGATCGAGAAACGGAAAGTATCCATTGCCGTGCTTGGCTTTGGCTTAAACATCAACAAACCAGACCAGCCGATGAATCCAGCGCCTAGGGCAAGCGCCGAGACAAGATAGAGCAGCCCACTCATTCCGGAGAAGAATGGGAAGACACTTACGACTACCAACATTAGGGTGTAAACGATGATATGAATCTTGGTTACGTGCTCACCGTGGGTAACGGGCAGCATAGGAACGCCCGATTTCGCATATTCTTCCTTGCGGTGAATAGCCAGAGCCCAGAAGTGCGGCGGGGTCCAGGCAAATATGATTAGCACTAAGATTAGCGCGCCACCATCGATCGTGCCTGTTACTGCAGACCAGCCAAGCAGTGGCGGCATAGCTCCGGAAAGCCCGCCAATGACGATGTTCTGGGGCGTTGCGTGCTTCAGATAGCCGGTGTAGATGAAGGCATAGCCGACAAATGACGCCAGCGTCAGCCAAGCACTTAGTGGGTTAACCCATAACAACAGGATTGCCATTCCTGCGACACCAATGACAATCGCGAAAACCGCGGCCTGCTTGGGGTCCACGCGACCCTGCGCAACCGGTCGATTGTGGGTGCGCTTCATGATTATGTCGATTTTTCGGTCGATCAGATGGTTAACTACTGCGCCCGAGCCGGCTACTAAGGCGATGCCTAAGTTACCTAGAATAAGGACATCTATCGGTACCATGCCTGGAACTGCGAGGAACATGCCCACCAGAGAAGTCAGGATCATCAACATGACAACACGTGGCTTGCACATTTCGTAGAAATCGCGCCAGCTGCTGGTACTAATTTTTGAAGCTAATTCGTTCACAGGTCAACTTTACATGCTAGATAAGATGGGTTTCTTTAGCGGACTATAGCAGATACTAAGCCGCATCCTTATGTCATGCTTTCGAAGCGCGGGCATTCAAACATGTTTGGCTTCGAATCTCAAGACGATTGCCTCAAAGTGGCGCGTTGCTTTATGCGTTTTTTTAGTAAAACTTGTGTAGAAACACCTCACTCATTAAACACTGACAGGAAGATGTCAAAAATGCTTGATTTCGCGCATGTTTTAGAGGTTTTAGGCGGCAGATCACTTGCAGTGAATTCCAATATTCTATAGCATTCCGGTGCGCATGAGGTGTGCTTAAAATCTTTGAATCTTCAGTTAATTCCGTGGCTTCAGAGAACTAAAACTGCCCCATCCAGATAATAATAATTTACAAGGATCGCAGCGAGCCAAAACTTTCAACCAGGAACAACAATGGGGTCACTCATTGTCAAGACCTGCCGACAAAGTGATGGCAATAAAACTTCTATTCTTGTTCCTCTGGAACGCGATGTACACAAAGACTATTTTCCCCTAGTACTTGGCGATGCTTTGTCTCCAAGTTGCTTGGGATACGTTTGTAATTTTTTAGAAGGAAGGCGGGTTTATGACTTTAGCGGTCGTTATTTTCTTGCTGGTAATTGGATCTGTTGTTTTCCATTTTGCCAGTCCCTGGTGGTTCACTGATATTGCAGCGGACTGGGGTTCAATCGATTTCACTATCAACGTTACTTTTTGGGTTACTGGATTCGTATTTATCGCGGTGAATTTATTTCTCGGCTATTGCATCTACAAATTCCGGCAACAAGATGGTCATAAGGCCGTTTATGAGCCTGAAAACCACAAACTGGAAGTCTGGCTTTCAAGTATCACTGCTGTAGGCGTTGTTGCAATGCTCGCGCCGGGCCTGTTTGTCTGGGCTAGCGTGGTAACTGTGCCAGATGATGCCACGGAATTTGAAGTTCTGGGTCAGCAGTGGCAGTGGCAGTACCGTTATCCTGGTGCCGACGGCATCCTGGGTACAGCGGATACAGGCCACGTTAGTGAATCGAATCCTTTCGGCGTTAACCCGGCAGACCCCAATGGTCAGGATGATGTGGTCGTAAACGACCCAGTTATGCATCTGCCAGTGAATAAGCCGGTAAAGGCGCTACTTCGTTCCAACGATGTACTTCACAATTTCACCGTTGCTCAGTTCCGCGTGAAAATGGATCTGGTGCCCGGATTGGTTTCCTATATCTGGTTCGACCCAACAGTAGAGGGTCGCTATGACATTCTTTGCGAAGAACTCTGCGGTATCGGTCACTTCATCATGCGCGGCGCAGTGCAAATCGATTCACAGGCTGATTTCGATTCCTGGATAGCCGAGCAGCCAACTTTCGCTGAGACACAGTCTATGGCAGCACCTAATGTTGCAGCCGGACAAGCCCAGTACGCTGCTTGCGCAGCATGCCACGGCGCACAAGGCGAAGGTAATCAGGCGCAAAAAGGACCAAAACTATCCGGACAGCAAGCTTGGTACATCGAGCGTCAGCTTAAGTACTTCAAAGAGGGAGTGCGCGGTGGCGAAGGTGATACCGCCGGTCAGACAATGGCGCCAATGGCCAATCTGCTTGCAGATGACAACGCGATTCGTAATATGGCGGCCTACATTGCTTCGCTGCCTGATACTCCAGCAGCAGCCACTGTTAGCGGCGACGTTGCCAACGGATATGATATCTATGACCGTAACTGTGCTGCCTGTCACCTAGATAACGGCGACGGCACTTGGTATACGGATGCGCCAAAACTGGCAGGAATGAGCGACTGGTATTTTGTTACCCAGATCAGCAATTTCCGAGCCGGTATTCGCGGACTGCACTCTGAAGACGATTACGGCGAGCAAATGGTTTCCATGGCTACCGCAATGTCAGGTGTAGAAGAGATTGAGGACGTAGCGGCTTATCTTAATACACTAAGATAAGCGGCCGTCATAAAGGTTTTTAAGGTTTCTGATTAAGATACTTAAAATTAAACGTAGCTCGCTAAGGGCTATTGCAAAGTTAAATGTGTTAGGAGGTTTTAATGGCTTACGTACCACTGGCTGACCAAGATAAGGAGATGGAATTCCATCATCCCCATAGCTGGGTCACAAAATACGTTTGGAGCCAAGATCACAAGGTTATCGCTATTCAATATGGCGGCACGGCAATTGCTGTGGGACTTGTGGCATTAGTATTGTCGATGCTGATGAGAATGCAGCTCGGATTTCCAGGTTCTTTCGACCTGATCGATCCGGCCGCGTACTATCAGGCAGTGACCATGCACGGCATGATCATGGTTGTATATCTGCTCACAGCACTATTCCTAGGGGGCTTCGGTAATTACCTAATCCCGTTGATGTGTGGCGCTCGAGACATGGTATTCCCATTCTTAAATATGCTCAGTTTCTGGGTTTACTTGTTGTCAGTGCTTATTCTGATGGCGAGCTTCTTCGTTGGTGGCGGCCCCACGGGGGCTGGCTGGACATTGTACCCGCCACAGACGTCGATGGCCGGCACACCAGGACATGATATGGGCATTGTCTTAATGCTCCTTTCACTAGTTGCTTTCGTTGTAGCTTTCACGATGGGCGGCCTGAACTACGTAACCACTGTTCTTCAGTATCGCTGTCGCGGTCTTACCATGATGCGTCTACCTCTCACTGTTTGGGGTATCTTCGTTGCAACCGTAGTGGGTCTGTTCGCATTCCCCGCTCTATTGGTTGCTGGCATCATGATGACCTTCGACACATTGCTTGGCACAAGCTTCTTTATGCCAGCGGTTATCGAAGCTGGAACTCCTCTGGATTATGACGGTGGTAGCCCGCTGTTGTTCCAGCACTTGTTCTGGTTCTTCGGCCACCCAGAAGTTTATATCGTAGCGCTACCAGCCTTCGGTCTGGTTTCCGATGTACTTTCAACACACGCACGAAAGAACATCTTTGGCTATCGCATGATGGTATGGGCAATTATTGCAATCGGCGGATTAAGCTTCATCGTTTGGGCTCACCACATGTTTGTAAGTGGCATGAACCCCTATTTTGGCTTCTTCTTCGCCACAACTACGCTGATCATCGCGGTGCCAACGGCACTTAAGGTGTACAACTGGGTGTTGACGCTTTGGGAAGGCGATATCCGTATGAACGCGCCAATGTATTTCGCGATCGGTTTCATCTTTACCTTTATCCACGGCGGACTGACTGGTCTATTCCTGGGTAATGTTGTAATCGATATGCCGCTGTCAGACACCTACTTCGTAGTAGCACATTTCCATATGGTAATGGGTGTATCTCCGGTGTTGGTGCTGTTTGCTGCGATCTATCACTGGTACCCGTTGATTACTGGTCGCATGTTCCATGAAGGTCTAGCAAAAGCGCACTTCTGGTTTACATTCCTTGGAGCCTACTTGGTCTTTCTACCTATGCACTACCTTGGTTTCCTAGGTGTGCCACGTCGCTATTATGCGCTAGGTACAACGGACTTCATTCCAGCGTCTGCCCAGGACCTTAATCAGTCTATTACGCTAGCAGCAATAATCGTTGGTGCCTCTCAGATTCTGTTCTTCATCAACATTTTCTGGAGCCTGCGCAACGGCAAGAAGGCGGATTCAAACCCTTGGGGCTCTGCCTCATTGGAATGGCAGACGCCTGATCGTCCACCTGTACACGGAAACTGGGGCGACGAATTGCCAACAGTCTATCGCTGGGCTTATGACTACAGCGTTCCAGGCGCACATCAGGACTTCATTCCAATGAATACTCCTGAGAGCGAAGAGCCTACTGCTGGTGAAGACCATTTCGATCCTGATAGCGATACTTCCAAGGCTGATCTGTGAGTTTTTTCAAAACAATTACAGCCAAGCCTTGGGAAAGAAAAGGCATAATCGGCGGACTTCGTCCGGAGGGCACATTCGATGCCACTCCGGAGAGGGTCGCACTGATTGTTTTTCTGGCGGTTGCGACAATTGTCTTCTCGCTGTTCTCCGTGAGCTATCGTATTCGCATGGAATTGCCAGATTGGACACCTTTGGCAGAGCCTACATTACTTTGGTTTAACACTGGCTTGTTGATTCTTAGCAGCGTGCTTTTCCAATGGGCGAGAAATATCAGCAAGTCGGAATCTCTGAAAAATATTAAGACTGCATTTATTGGCGGCGGCGTTCTAGCCCTTCTATTCATCGCAGGTCAGATGATTACTTGGTCAGGCTTACAAGCCTCCGGCTTCTACGTGGCATCCAACCCAGCAAATTCATTTTTCTATTTGATGACTGGCTTGCACGCAGTGCATCTGCTTGGTGGGCTGTGGGTTTGGAGTAAGAGTTCTATTCGATTATTGTCTGGCGGAAAGATCGAAGATGTTCGCCAAAGTATCGAGCTATGTACTTTGTACTGGCACTTTTTGTTGATTGTCTGGTTGGTTGTATTTGCCATCTTATCTAATACATAAGAGTCAAATACACATACCAGCGATTTGTTATGAAGATTTAAGTTAACAATATAGGAAAAAAGGATGACTGAAGCTGCACTAAATCAAGCAGATCCTGCCAGCGGCATAGAGGGTGTGATCGACGACTGGTCTGCTGACAAACAAGCCTATCATGTGCCTTGGGGCAAACTCATGATGTGGATATTCCTAGTAAGTGATACGTTTATCTTCACTTGCTTCTTAACGGGCTACATGCACGTTCGGCTCAGTACCACTGCGCCATGGCCTCCACAAAGTGAGATCTTCGCGCTCTCATTCGGTGGTGATCCGATCCCGTTGATCCTCATTGCAATCATGACCTTTATATTGATTACCAGCTCAGGAACAATGGCGCTGGCGGTTAATTTTGGTTACCGCAGAGACAAAGCCAAAACATTTATGTTTATGTGTGCGACTGCAGCCTTAGGCGCTTCATTCGTTGGCATGCAGGCTTTCGAGTGGACCAAACTGATTGAAGAAGGTGTACGTCCTTGGGGCAACCCATTCGGCGCTGCACAGTTTGGCTCTGTTTTCTTTATGGTTACCGGCTTCCACGGATTGCACGTGACTGGAGGTGTAATCTACTTGTTGATCATCGCCAATAAGGTACGAAAGGGGCACTACGACAAGAAGGGTTTTGAGATAGTCGAGATTGCAGGCCTGTACTGGCACTTTGTGGATCTTGTCTGGGTATTCATTTTCGCATTTTTCTACTTATTGTAAGAGGGGACTGAGATGTCATCTGAAGCAGGTCAACAACATCCACTTGGAATTTACTACAAGATTTGGATTCTCCTTTTCGTACTGAGTAGTTTTTCATATGCGGTCGATTTTTTCGAAGTTCAGGGCGCAATGCGCTGGTCACTAGTACTGCTGTTCATGGTATTAAAGGCTGGTTTCATCGTCGCTGTTTTCATGCACGTTATGTGGGAAAGAATGACGCTAATATTTACTATCCTTGGGCCGCCAATCGTATTGCTACTCCTGATTGGGTTCATGATATTTGAAGGAAATTATGTTTCTGAAACCCGCTATCAATATAGGGGACATGATCGAGACGCCGTGGCACTGGGTCCGAATGACCTTCACCACGAAGAGGAGGCTCATTAGAGTCTCTTCTATAAAAAGGCCGCTTCTTAAGCGGCCTTTTTTTTGCTTGTAGAAAAGTTATTCTAGCTTCCTGCTAAGATTGATTTCGCAGTTCAGCAATAACAGCTGCCGTGCTCGGCCGCACACCCCTCCACAGAGAAAAGGCTTCAGCAGCTTGTTCAACCAACATCCCTAAACCATCTATACTTAAGCTTGCCCCTTCCTGCTTCGCCCACTGCACGAATGGTGTGTCTGTCGCTGAATACATCAGGTCGTAGCAACAACCGCCAGGTGCAATGAGCTTCGCGTCCAATGTAGGCATTTCGCCCTGCAAGCTAGAAGATGTTCCATTGATTATCAGGTCATAGCTTCGGCCACTACTGACTGCCTGTTGCAGCATTTCATAGGACATGGCTTCGATGGGCGCCAGGGATTGCATCTCTTCAGCCAAAAGCTCTGCTTTAGAAACTGTTCTATTAACAATTGTTATCGCTGCGGCCTGTTCATGGACGAGCGCTGCCATGACTCCGCGAACAGCACCCCCCGCGCCTAAAATAAGCACCCTCTGGCCGCAAATCGCTACCTTATTATTCAACTTAAGATCGGTCACCAAGCCAATGCCGTCTGTATTGTCACCACAGATGTTTCCGTCGCTATCCAGAAATAGGGTATTTACGGCTTGCGCTAACTGCGCCCTGGGAGAACAACTCGTAGCCAGTGCAAATGCATTCCCCTTAAAAGGCACGGTCACATTCAAACCCCCGCCACCGTCAGCGAAGAAGTTTTTAACGAAGCCTTCGAATTCATTTTCTTCTAGGGAGATAGCTACATAGCTCATCTCCTGATCCGTCTGCTCTGCGAACAAAGTATGGATCAGGGGTGATTTGCTATGGCTTACAGGATTGCCGAGTACGGCATATTTGGACACGGGTGATGTTTCTCTTCTTTCTATATTTTGGGAGCTTCAGCCTAGAAGACTACACCCATTCCCGTGGTTTCAGAAATTCGGCAGTAAGCTTTTCTTCTTCACTGCCTTTTTCGGGATGCCAGTCATAGATCCAGCGAACTACTGGCGGCAGTGACATCAGAATCGACTCGATCCTTCCGACGCCTGACTGAAGGCCAAATATGGTGCCGCGGTCATACACGAGATTGAATTCGGCATAACGACCACGCCTGTATTCTTGAAACTGCTTGTGATGATCCGTATAGGCGGTATCTTTGCGCTTATTCACTATAGGCACATAGGCTTCGAGATAGCTGTTTGCCATGGATTGAATAAATTCGAAGCTCTTCTCAAAACCCAGCTCGTTGAAGTCATCAAAAAAGAGCCCGCCGACTCCTCGTGGCTCTTGCCGGTGTTTTATCTGAAAATAGTCATCACACTGTTTTTTAAACAGAGGATAGTACTTATCGCCAAAATCCTCACAGGCGTCTTTAGCCTGCTGATGCCAGTGGATACAATCTTCCTCAAAGCCGTAGTAAGGAGTTAGATCGTAGCCTCCACCGAACCACCACGCAGACTCTTCGCCCTCTTTATCCGCTACGAACATTCTAAAATTAGCATGGGAGGTTGGCACAAACGGGTTACGTGGATGTATCACCAATGAGACTCCCATCGCCTGCCAAGCCCTGCCGGCGAGGTCGGGCCTAGTGGCGGTAGCTGATGCCGGCATAGCATCGCCAAAAACATGGGAGAAATTGACACCACCCTTTTCGAATACTTCTCCATCACTAATGACACGGCTAATTCCCGAACCGCCTTTTTCTCGGTCCCACTTATCTGTCTGAAAGTTTGCGCTGGGATCGAGTGCCTCTAGCCCAGCACAAATGCTGGACTGTAGCTCTAATAGAAAGTTTTTGACGTTGTTTGGTTCAATCGTGCTCAATGTGCTTCCCTCGTGAATCTTTGTAAATCTTACTTAAGACAAGTCATCTGGCTGTAATTCAGCGTATAAGCTTTCCTGAGATTAAATCCCGCATCTGAGACGGCTTTGCTGCTTGCCCGAGTTCTCCATCTACTATGCAAGCTATCTTATCTACAAATTTGCCTTCAAGTATTAATCTAGATCTAATTTCTTCCTCGCCTGTCTCATTCGCCGATGTCGACACTATAGGCCCTGCGAAAGCAGCACACAGTTCTTGAACAACAGAGTGGCCGCTGACTCGTATTGCGACGGATTGATGGCTACCCTTGATCCATCGCGGTATCAATCGATCCGGATCAGGAACTAACCAAGTGATGTGACCAGGCCATGAGCTGCTTAAAGTATCTCTCTGCTCTGTGCTCAGCTGGCGAAGGATTGGCTCGAATTGATCTATACACCCGCCGATTAGAATCAGCCCTTTGTGCACAGGACGATCTTTTAGAGAAAGAATTTTATTAACCGCATCTTCGTTATTAGGGTCACAGCCAAGCCCCCAAACAGCTTCGGTTGGATAGGCGATGATGTTGCCTTGTTTTAGGTTCTGGCAAGCGAGTTGGATATTTAACTTGGTCATAGCCAGATCTCTCTCAACAGAAGAGCAATGCTGTTGCCCGTAATAGCTAATTTTAGCTAAGGGATTCCTGCAATGCCTTATCTTGAGCCTGAACTTTTTCACTGTTGGCAGCGCGCTCGGCTTTCACTCTGTCTGCTAAGCCAGCATCTGCAAGCGATAGAATCTGCGCGGCTAAATAGGCTGCATTCTTTGCGCCTGTCTTCCCAATAGCAACTGTGGCTACGGGGATGCCAGCCGGCATTTGTACCGTGGATAGCAATGCGTCCAAGCCGCTTAGTGGGCCGGAGTCAATGGGGACGCCGATTACAGGAACAGTGGTATGTGCGGCTGTCGCACCAGCTAAGTGTGCAGCCAGACCAGCACCAGAGATGAATACCTGACAACCGCGCTCTTGCGCGTCACTTATATAGGCTTGCGTGACGGCAGGTGTACGGTGTGCCGAGGTGATCTTGATTTCATAGTGTATCTGCAACTGCTTCAATATATCTGCGGCGGATTGCATGATGGTGAGATCACTTTCTGATCCCATAAGAATGGCGACAAACGGACGGCTCATAATGATAAAGCTCTACAAATTGGTGAAAGAGGAAACTACCGCAGACCGCTAGTCTATGCAAGAAAACTAGACCGGCCGCTAGGTCAACCGAAAGTACCTCCCACCTTGCTGGCGAACCAGTCCTGCTGCTTCCAGTTGAATAAGCTGGCTAGTCAACTCCTGAATGCTGAGCCCGCATTCATCATGGATTGCCTCAAATACACAACCCTCATGATCGATAGCCTCGAGGGCTACGAGCCTGGATGCTGCATTACTTTGCACCTCCGGCTTTTCTATACAAGTTTTTCCGCTGGCGATTTTGGGGCATTGATCGACTACAGCTAATTCTTCCAAAATATCAGCAGGCTTCTCGACCAATTTGGCTCCCTGCTTTATAAGGTAGTGACAGCCGCGACTCTGGGGACTGGCAACAGACCCCGGCATGGCAAATACATCTCGGTTCTGTTCCATAGCCAATCGAGCAGTAATCAATGACCCACTCTTAATATTTGCCTCTACGACCAAGGACCCCATTGCTAGACCGCTGATTATTCGATTCCTTCTTGGAAAATTTCCAGGATAGGGTGGCGTGCCAAGTGGAAATTCCGATATTAGTGCGCCGCTCTCCACAATTTGATCGGCAAGCCTTGCGTTCCGCGAAGGGTAGACTCGATCAATTCCAGTTCCGATTACCGCGATAGTTTTGCCGCCGCTATCTAGCGCCCCCTCGTGTGCCTTGCTGTCTATCCCCGACGCTAAGCCACTGCAGATCTGCAAGCCAGCATTACTCAATTCCTGAGCCATCCAATAGGCATTTCTCCTTCCATAGAGAGTAGCACTGCGACTACCCACTATGGCGAAATGCCTCTCGCCGAGAACGCCCAATAAACCTTGCACAAAAAGTAATGGCGGGGCGCACTCAATCTCACGTAATAGACTAGGGTAGTGTTGCGATTCATAACACACTAAGTAATTCCCATCTTTGTCTGCCCACCTTAATGCCGCTTCGGTACTTGCTTGACGAGCCATCTCAATAGTTGAGCCCTGCAACAAATCTATTTGTGTATCGTCGAAACCAAGTTTTTGGAATTTCGACCGCGGCAGCTCCATAAGAGTTTTCGCAGAGCCGAATTCTCCGAGTAGTCTCGAGAAAGCCTGCACAGATATTTTTGGGCTTTCAATCAGGCGTAAATAATACAGGCAGGTAACAGAGTCCATTGGTCATCCATGAGCAATTGGAAAAGATGGCGCTACGAAGCATAAAACCTAGCCGTAACTTGCTAGGTTCTGAGTCTTACTGGTCTATGGAATAGTCTAGTAGATGAACAGCGCGCAGGCGTAGTTTAGGGGCTAACTACTCGGTTAAACAATTCAGCGGGCTCGGTACTAGTAAGGATAACCGCATAGCTCAGTCGGTCGAAGGTCCTATAGACCAACAAAGTTCCAACTTCGTCACCTGGGATAGCAAGTCGGTCTTGATTAAACAGGCTGCGCATTCTTTCCCGGAAAGGCATCTTTGCCCGCTCAACCTCATCGGTCATGGTAGTCCCTTCCTTCTGAATTGACAATATATCACCAACTACCAAGTCGTCTTGAGTGCCAAGATTAATGACGACAGTGTCTAGTTGTGAAGCAAGCGTCTCAGCGCCTAGGAAGGCCACAATCTGACCAGACATTTCAACGCTTGGCTCAGTAGGGAATATGGTGGCATTGATGCTCGATTCTGCCCTGATTAGTAAGCGGTCACCAACCCGTATTTCCTTGGCACCATTATTCACCAGTAATTTCCTCATGTCGGAGGCGATGTTTTCAACAATACTGGCAAAACCCAGATATTCGACCTCTAGCCCGAGCAATTCCTCTTCGGTGGTGTTTAAAAGGCCGAACGCGCGCTTCTTTTCCGTTCCTGCTCCGTAGTAAGAACGCCCAGCTCGATAGATTTCGAAGGACGTGGTCCCAATTAGAAAAGATCCACGGGCAAATATCTCATCCCCTGTACCTATAGCTAAATTGTCGCCTATATTCGCAACAATATAGGGTGCAGCCTCATATTCGGCGGTGCTAATGATCCTATTTTTGGTAAAACTGTTCTCGATAGACTCCAGTGGAATTGCAGGAATAGCGCTCTGCAAAGCTTCTTCTCGAATCTCAGGCGAAACCATTTCTACTTCTCGATCGCCTCGTTGCACAAAGACACGTGGTGTGCCCCCCAATATGCTGAGCTTCAAAGTGTCGCCAGGGTAAATTAGATCAGGGTTATCTAAGTATTCGTCCGGCTGCCAGATGTCCGCCCAACGCTCGGGATTTCGCAGGAATTGGCCGGCAATTTCCCATAAGGTGTCGCCTTCTTCCACAATGTAGCTAGTTGGATAATCATTCACCAACATGCTCGTTTGGCCATGCGCAGGCATCAAAGTGCTCAAGCTGGCAATGCTGACGGCCAAAGCTAGTAAGAGGTGCCTTAATCGCAAATTTTTCATTTTAGTCTTCCGCGCTAAAAAGCGTTGAGTTCATATGTTAGCAATACGCTATAATTATCACTAGAAGCAGTTCACAGACTGCGTCACACAATTTCTGCAGGCTTTACGACCATGTCAATTTTACAAATTCTGGAATTTCCTGACCCCAGACTAAGAAAAGTAGCCGAACCCGTTACTGTTTTCGACGAAAAGCTAGAAGTCTTGATCGAAGATATGCTTGAAACCATGCACGAGGCCGAGGGTATCGGGCTCGCGGCAACTCAGGTAAACGTTCATAAACGTCTATTAGTAATAGATGTATCGGAAAATCGGGATAGTCCTCAAGTGTTTATTAATCCTGAGTTCGAGATTGTTGAAGAAGAACTCTCTGATTATGACGAAGGCTGTCTCTCGGTGCCCGGCTTTTACGAAACGGTGTCCCGACCTAGCGCGGTTAAGATAACAGCACAAGACTCTAAGGGCGAGAAGTTCGAACAGGCAGCCGAAGGCATTCTAGCCACTTGTATCCAACATGAGATAGATCATCTGAATGGCAAGTTGTTCGTTGACTATCTCAGCACATTAAAGAGGCAAAGGATTCGCGCTAAGCTCGAGAAAGAGCATAAGAAGTCTGCCTGAATAAATGGAAAAATTGCGAATCTGTTTTGCCGGAACACCTGCTTTCGCTGCTGCGCATCTGCAAGCATTGCTAAAAGCAGGCCATCATGTGGTCGCGGTTTACACCCAGCCTGATCGTCCATCGGGCCGTGGCAAGAAATTGCAAGCCAGCCCCGTCAAGCAAATTGCTCTTGAGAATCAGCTCCCCGTTTATCAACCAGCAAGCCTTAGACCATTGGAGGAAGCCGAATCACTAGCCTCCCTAAACATAGATCTCATGATCGTGGTTGCCTACGGACTAATCCTTCCAAAAACCATACTCGATATTCCTGCTCTTGGCTGCCTAAATGTGCATGCATCATTGTTACCCCGTTGGCGCGGCGCTGCTCCTATCGAGCGCGCAATACTAGCAGGGGATGAGGTGTCGGGTGTCACTATTATGCAGATGGACGAAGGCTTAGACACCGGCGCCATGCTGGACAAAGAGTCGGTCGAGATTACCGCCACCGACAATCGTATCGACCTCGAGAATAAGCTACAAATAGCGGGTCAAACGGCACTTTTACGAACTCTTAAGAACATAAAGAAGGTTCAATCTGCAGCCACAGTTCAGAACGATGAACAGAGTAGCTATGCGGCGAAGTTAGAGAAATCTGAGGCGTTTGTTGATTGGCGCTTTAGCGCGCCCGAGATTGATCGTCAGATTCGTGCGAGCATAGGAAGAAACCCTGCCTATACGATACTAAATGATCAGCGCCTTCGCGTTCTTAAAGGATCTGTTTCCAGTGAAGACTACACTGGCAAAGTAGGACAGATAGTGGAAAGTGACAAAACATATTTCGTTGTAAAATGTGGTTCTGGAGCGCTGAAAGTACAACAAGTACAGTTGCCAGGGAAGAAGCCAGCAACCGTAAAAGACATCAGCAATTCACGTCCGGAATTATTTTCTACGGACGTTACATTTACCTCCCAGCAAGCAAAATAGAATGAGCAATAGTAGAGCCATTGTTGCGAAGATCCTCTGTTCGTTACTTAACGATCGCGGCTCGCTTAATACCCTGCTCGGCAATCACAAAGATCACCCAGAGTTTAGTCTGATCCAAGAGAGCAGCTACGGCTGCTGCCGTTGGTACTTCGCCCTAGAGTCCTTACTCGAACAGCTGCTCAATAAGCCACTCAAGAAGCAAGATCTGGACATTAAATGCTTGATGATTTGTGCTCTCTATCAATTGCGGGAGTTGCAAGTTGCTGAATATGCCGTTATTAACGAATCTGTTTCCGCGGCCCTGATCTTCAAGAAGCCATGGGCGAAAGGTCTGGTGAATGCTGTGTTGCGCGGCTACCAGCGCAAGAAAGGCGTTCTAGAAGAAACGTTGGCCACCCGCACAGCAAATAAATGTCTAGCATTTCCTCACTGGTTAGAATCAGAAATTAGCAAGCAATGGCCAGAGCAGGCCTTATCGATATTCCAGAACAGCAACCAGCGCCCTCCCATGACCCTGCGGGTTAACTTAGCTCGAAATTCCCGTGACCAATATCTTGAGGCGCTGGCGGAGGCCGGTGTTAGTGCAAGTGTGGGCCACTTAGCTGGTTCGGCACTGTATCTAGATAAACCAGCCCCTGTCACCGACTTGCCAGGGTTTGCGGAAGGAAAAGTAAGTGTGCAGGACGAAGCTTCACAGCTTGTGCCTAGCCTGCTTCAGCTTGAGCCAGATCAACACGTCCTCGATGCCTGTGCCGCTCCTGGAGGCAAGAGCTGTCACATTCTTGAAAGTGAGCATTCACTTACTGGTTTAACCTCTATAGATATGAGCCAATCAAAGCTTGATCGAATTCGAGAAAATTTTGAAAGACTAGGCCTGGAGGCAAACTTGGTGGCTGCAGATGCCACCGAAATAGAGGCATGGTGGGATGGCAATCAATTCGATCGTATTCTTCTCGACGCCCCCTGTTCGGCGACCGGCGTCATTCGTCGCCACCCAGACATCAAATTGCTGAGGAAGCCTGAACAAATTAAGTCCGTAGCAGAAACTCAATTCAGTCTGCTGACTAAATTGTGGGCTTGCCTCAAGCCTGGGGGCCTCTTGCTCTATACCACTTGCTCCCTGTTACGTCAGGAGAACGAAGAGACTATTAAACGTTTTCTCGATTCTACTGATAGCGCTAAATATGAAGCCATAGCAGCCGATTGGGGAGTAGAATGTGCTTTCGGTAGGCAACTTCTACCAGGTACAAACTCAGGCCCTGATGGTTTCTTCTACGCGGTGTTACGAAAAGAGACTGCGTAGAATTTCTAGATTCAAACGTCCAATCAATAGTGTAAGGCCAGCATGAAAATAATTATTCTCGGCGCCAACCAAGTTGGCAGCACTCTAGCCGAAACCCTGACGAATGAGGCCAACGACATTACGGTTGTCGATGCAGACACCGAGAAACTTCGCGAACTCAAAGATCACATCGATATCAGTACCGTTGCTGGACAACCTTCATTGCCAGATATTCTGGAAAAGGCTGGAGGTCATGATGCGGATATGATTATCGCTGTCACTGAGAGCGATGAAGTTAATATGGTTGCCTGTCGCGTGGCCTACTCGCTGTTCCAAACACCAAAGAAGATCTGCCGCATTCGCGCCTCCTCTTACCTTGTTACCGATAAGTTGTTTGGCCAACACGGTATCGCCGTGGATACAGTTATCAGCCCTGAATTAATCGTCTCTAGCGACATCGAGCGTTTGCTAGACCTGCCGGGCTCGCTGCAAGTATTAGATTTTGCTGATGGTAAAGTACAACTCGTCGCGGTGAAGGCATACTATGGCGGCCCGCTCGTTGGCCAAGAAATTCGTTTACTACGTCAGCACATGCCATCAGTAGACACTCGTGTGGCAGCGATCTTTCGCAAGGATCGCCCGATTATTCCCGAAGGCTCAACAGTTATCGAGGCAGACGATGAAGTCTTTTTCGTGGCAGCGCAGAAAGACATTCGCGCATGTATGAGTGAACTGCGACGCATGGACAGGCCTTATAAGAGATTGATGATAGCTGGCGGGGGTAATATTGGTATGCGCCTAGCCGAGAGTGTTGAGGATCGCTATCAGGTTAAGATTATTGAGAGAAATCTAGAACGATGCTCTCTAATTTCGGAAACGCTGAATCACGCTATTGTATTAAACGGCGAAGCATCCCAGCGCGACCTTCTGATTGAGGAGAATGTGTCTGATACCGATGTATTTCTCGCGCTTACCAACGACGACGAAGCGAATATTATGTCATCGCTTTTGGCTAAGAGGTTAGGCGCAAAGAAAGTCATGACCCTTATTAATAATTCCGCCTACGTCGATCTTGTTCAAGGCGGTGAGATAGATATTGCCATTTCTCCTCAACAGGCAACGATCGGAAAACTACTCGCCCACGTTCGACGCGGCGATGTGGTAAATGTGCATTCTCTGCGCAGAGGGGCTGCCGAAGCAATGGAGGCTATCGCTCACGGTGATGAGGCATCTTCGAAAGTGGTTGGCCGGGCTATCGAAGATATAGACCTTCCCGAGGGCACAACCATCGGTGCGATAGTCCGCGGCGATGAAGTTCTTATCGCTCATGACAGGACTGTAGTCGAACCAGATGATCACGTGATCTTGTTCCTTATTGATCGCAAACGGATTCCCGAAGTGGAACGGCTGTTCCAAGTTGGATTCAGCTTTTTCTAAAAGCTAAAATAATATGCACGCCTCCATCATCGTAAAAATACTAGGTATATTGCTAATGCTCTTTAGTGCATTGGGTAATTTACCGCCATTAGTCGTCTCATATATTTATGCTGATGGCATGGCGAGCGTCTTTACGAGTTCTCTATTTATTATTTTTAGCATTGGTTTCTTGATGTGGCTGGCAACCGTCAGATCACACTCGGAACTCGGCACACGAGACGGGTTTCTGGTCGTAACTCTGTTTTGGGCAGTACTAGGTACCGCGGGCTCCCTGCCATTTATTTTCTCCTCCGCAGTTGAATTGTCTATAACCGATGCGGTGTTCGAATCGCTTTCGGGGCTTACCACCACCGGCGCTACGGTAATTTCCGGGCTCGATGATTTGCCCAAGTCTATTCTCTTCTATAGACAACAGCTTCAATGGCTAGGCGGGATGGGCATCATCGTGCTAGCCATGGCATTGCTGCCAATGCTTGGTATTGGTGGCATGCAGCTATACCGAGCCGAAAGCCCGGGCCCTGTGAAAGACAACAAGCTGGTGCCTAGACTTGCCGAAACAGCAAAGGCGCTATGGTATATCTATCTCACTCTGACAGTTGTCTGCGCACTCGCCTACTGGATTGTAGGTATGGATCTATTCGATGCGATCAGCCATAGCTTCACCACTGTTGCAATTGGCGGCTTCTCTACTCATGACCTTAGCCTCGGCTATTTCGACAATCCTGCCGTGGAAATCATTGCCATCATATTCATGTTTATTGCGGGCGTGAATTTTGCGCTACATTTTACGGCTTGGCAGAGAAGGCGGGTTGGACACTATCTTGGTGATCCCGAGTTTAAGTTCTATGCCTTTATACTAGGGTCCGTTTCTTTAGTTACGGTTGCCGTACTGTATTTTTCGGATATTTATTCCAGCCTATTCGAAGCTACGATAAAGGGCGTTTTTCAAGTCGTATCTATGGCAACGACTACCGGATTCGCTACAGCCGATTTTAATTCATGGCCACTATTTTTACCCTATATGCTCCTCTATGCGGCCATTATCGGTGCCTGTGCCGGCTCTACCGGCGGTGGCATGAAAGTCATACGCATCCTGTTAATCTTCAAACAAGGCTTTCGAGAGGTACAGCGATTAATCCACCCTCGTGCAGTTATACCTATCAAGCTTGGGGGGCAGCGAGTTTCGGATCGGATAGTGGAATCTGTCTGGGGTTTCTTCGCGGTCTATGTAATGGTTTTTATGGTTATGCTGCTGGCATTGCTAGCTACAGGCCTCGATATCGTTACGGCCTTCAGTGCGGTAGGCGCATGCATAAATAATCTAGGTCCGGGCCTCGCCGATGTTTCCGTGACTTATGGCCAACTTCCTGCGGCGGCAAAATGGATATTGTGTTTTGCGATGTTATTAGGGCGGCTGGAGATATTCACTTTGTTGGTTTTGTTTACGCCGATGTTTTGGAAAAGGTAGATATTTTTCTATCGATGCCGCACCAATGGCTTAGCTATACGGTGTTTTGGAAATGCTTGGGATTTAGTAAAACTTTTTCCCATCCGGTTGTCTTCGGAATCTTTTATATTCCCACTGATATTGTTCCACGGCCATAAGCACGCAATCTTCTACAGTTTTATTGAGTCCGCGAACCGAGATAAGCAGGTCTTCATCATAAATTGTTTGATCCGCTTCTTGAATAGTTAGCTTGAACCCTCTCCCTTTCGGCTGCCGTATCACAAAACCACAGAATACCCTGGCCTGCGAACGCGCTACTAGCTTGCTTACCAAAGTCATCGTTAGTGCCTGTTTACCGAAGAACTTAGCGAACTCTCCCCCTTCGTCATTCGGCACTTGGTCAGGCAAGACACCCACCATCTCCCCTCTCTGCAGTGCCTTGAGCACTATTGAGACCCCCTTTCGGTCGGTCGGCGCTAGTTTGATACCACCGCGAGAGCGGGTGCGTTGTAACAGGCGATCTAGTGCAGGAAGCTTCGGTGGCTGATACATGAAGGTTGATTCGATATTCTGGCAGACATACATGCCGAATATTTCCCAATTACTTAAATGAGGCGCCAATAATATGATGCCCTGATTGCCGTTTGCGGCCAGCCGAAACGCTTCGAGGCCCTCGGTCTCGGTGACCAGAGAATAGGTCTTATCTATCGGTAACATCCATGACTTACCCATCTCCATTGCCGTACTTGCCGTACTAGTTAGACTCTCTTTAGCAAGGCGAGATATTTCATCTGCAGACAAGTCAGGAAAACACACTCTCAGGTTCTTTAGCGTAGTATCTCGTGCTCTATTAGGTAAGTAATAGAGCATAGCTCCCCAGATCGAAGCCAGCCCATGAACAATCCCTAATGGTAACCTGGCCGTTACAAAGAGGAATGTCAGTAAGAAATAATACTTAAGTGTGGCGATAGTGATTTCTCATTTAATTGGTCTCATTCAATTGGGTCGATTAAATCGAGTGGAAATGGAAGCATAATTCTCCCGCAGAAACAATCAGCTAAGCCTTAGGCTCGACGACCTTATCTAGGCTGTAGGTGGATTAGTTCGAGATAATCGAGGATAATTGCAAGCCTTTGAGTTCATAGTCATTTAGTGAAACAAACCATTCAATCTCATTCAAACAAATCGGCCCGCTCGTGAATAAGAATTTAGACAGTAACACCTTTCAGGGGCTCATTTTTGCCTTACAGCAGTTCTGGGCCGATCAAGGTTGCGTCATCATGCAGCCTCTCGATATGGAAGTCGGTGCAGGCACGTTCCATCCCGCTACTTTTTTGCGCGCCATCGGACCCGAGTCCTGGAATACCGCTTACGTTCAGCCCTGTCGTCGACCTACCGACGGCCGTTATGGTGAGAACCCCAATCGCTTACAACATTATTACCAGTTTCAGGTGCTTCTGAAACCCTCTCCTAAAAACATTCAAGAACTCTATCTTGATTCACTGCGCTCTCTCGGTATCGATATGTCTATACACGACATCCGATTCGTTGAGGACAATTGGGAATCACCGACTCTCGGGGCCTGGGGATTAGGTTGGGAAGTGTGGCTGAATGGAATGGAAGTAACGCAATTCACATATTTCCAGCAAGTAGGTGGCTTGGAGTGTTATCCCGTGAGTGGTGAGATCACCTATGGTATCGAGAGAATCGCCATGTACCTCCAGGGCGTCGACAGTATCTATGACATCGTATGGGCTGACGGCCCCGATGGCGTAGTTACCTATGGTGATGTTTTCAAACAGAACGAAGTAGAGATGTCCGCTTTCAATTTTGAACATGCCGATGTTGCCTCCCTTTTTCAGAATTTCGACGACTGCGAGCGACAATGCAAGACTCTCATAGATAAGCAACTGGCTCTTCCGGCCTATGAGCAAGTATTAAAGGCCTCGCACTATTTCAATTTACTCGATGCCAGAAATGCCATCTCGGTTACAGAGCGACAACGCTTCATTCTTCGCGTGAGGACTCTCGCACGCGCAGTTGCAGAGGCCTATTACGAAAGCCGCAAACAGCTCGGTTTCCCACTGGCCAGCGAAGCGCTGGTTAAGGAATTTTTGGAAAAATAGTCATGTCGAAACAAGATTTTCTAGTCGAATTAGGCACAGAGGAATTACCTCCAAAGGCACTGCTCAAACTATCGAAGTCATTTCAGGCGGGGGTATTAGACGGTCTCAAGCAGGAGTCCCTAGCTCACGGTGAGGTGAAGTCCTTCGCTACCCCTCGCCGATTAGCTGTCCTAGTATCCGCCCTTGATGCTAAACAAGCCGACAGACTTACGGAAAAATTTGGCCCAGCTACAAAGGCCGCATTCGATGGTGATGGCAATCCCACCCGCGCCGCGGAAGGGTTTGCGAAGTCTTGTGGTGTAAGCGTTGCCGACTTAGGCAGAGCAGAAAAGGATGGTGTAGAGAAACTCGCTTATTCCTCTACACTGCTAGGTAAATCCACAAATGAGCTATTGCCCGCAATTGTCGATGCGGCTCTCGCCAAGTTGCCTATTCCGAAAAGAATGCGATGGGGTGCCTCGAGAGATGAGTTTGTGCGACCGGTTCACTGGCTAGTGATGTTGTTCGGTGAAGAAATCATACCCTCTACGATTATGGGAGTGAAATCAGGCGCTGACAGTTTTGGCCACCGCTTCCACCATCCCGATAAAATCCACATCAGCAAAGCAAGCGACTACGAAGCGCTTATGCTAGAGCCAGGCAATGTGATCGCCGACTTTGCTAAACGTAGAGAATTGATTCGAACCGCTATTCTCGCAGAGGGCGTAAAACTCGATGCGAATACTGTTGTAGATGAATCTCTTCTAGATGAGGTAACTGGCCTCGTTGAATACCCGGTTGCCTTAACGGGAAAGTTCGATGAGTTGTTTCTGGAAGTTCCTTCCGAGGCGCTGATCCTTGCAATGAAATCTCATCAGAAATGCTTCTATCTGTTAAACAGTGAAGACCAACTATTACCGTATTTCGTGACCGTCAGCAATATCCGAAGCAACGATCCTTCCCAGGTCATAGAAGGCAACGAAAGAGTTATTCGCCCTCGCTTAGCAGATGCGAAATTTTTCTATGAGACCGACAAGCAGACAACATTGGAAAGTCGTTTGGATCAGCTTAGAAAGGTCGTATTTCAGGAGAAACTTGGCACCGTCTACGATCGCAGTTTAAGAGTCGCTAATTTGGCTAAATTTATTGCGGCAACTACGGGCGAGAACGAAACTCATAGTGAGAGGGCTGCGATGCTCTCTAAGTGCGACTTGGTCACAAATATGGTCGGCGAGTTTGCTGACCTCCAGGGCTTAATGGGCTCTTATTATGCTGCCAATGATGGTGAACCTGAGCCAGTTGCCACGGCTATCAACGAGCAGTATATGCCTAGATATGCGGGCGACAAGCTCCCATTCACTGCCATAGGCGCAGTACTGGCGCTTGCTGATAAGCTCGATTCCATTGTAGGCCTATTTGCTATTGGTCAGCCTCCTACAGGTTCAAAAGATCCTTTCGCGCTTCGTCGCTCCGCTATTGGCGTACTACGTATTCTGGTAGAAAATAAATTGGATATAGACCTGATGTCCTGCATCAATGAGTCTCTGAAAGGCTTCGAAACACTTAACGTAGATACAGAAACTTCTGAGAAAGTTTTTGAATTCATGTTAGAAAGGTTTAGAAGCTGGTATTCAGACGAAGGGATTTCTAGTAGTGTCTTTCAGTCTGTTATGGCGCTTAGGCCGCGTAGCCCCTACGACTTCGATAAACGCATACAGGCAGTTTCTAGTTTCGTGATCCTTGAAGAATCAGGCGCGTTAGCTGCTGCGAATAAACGAGTCTCAAACCTGTTGGATAAGATCGATGCTGGCTCTTTAGCTTCTGATGTAGATGAATCGCTATTTGAAGAGGATGCGGAAAAAGTGCTATTTCAGCAACTACGCGACAAAGAGTTGAGCACGGCGCCTTTATTTCAGAGCGGTGACTATACAGCAGGACTTGCCAGCCTTGCACAACTACAAAACTCAGTCGATAATTTTTTCGATAGTGTACTTGTTATGTGTGACGATAAGTCTGTGCAGAGTAATCGAATTTCTTTGCTGCAACGGCTCCGGGCTATCTTCCTTAGAGTGGCGGATATATCTTTCTTGCATACCTCATAGCTTTATTTAGTCATAGCGAGCGACCATGAAGATTATAGTGCTAGATCGAGATGGCGTTATCAATCAGGACTCGGATGACTATATTAGGTCGGCTGAAGAATTCATTCCCATCGAGGGCAGTGTTGCTGCAATAGCCCGGTTATGTGCTGCGGACTATAGAGTAGTAGTAGCCACCAATCAATCCGGCCTGGCCCGTGAATACTTTAGTGAAGAACAACTATCAGAGATTCATCATCTGCTTTGTTCTATGGTAGAAAAAGCGGGCGGCCTAATTGACGGTATATTTTATTGTCCTCATCATCCAGAGAAAGGTTGTGCTTGTAGAAAACCACGAACGGGCCTCCTCGAGCAGATCGAGAGAGAATATTCCTGTGATCTCCAGGGTAGCTACTTCATAGGTGATAGTTTGAAGGATATTCAAGCCGCCCAAGCTTTTGGATGCATACCCGTATTGGTTCGTACTGGTAAAGGTTTACTTACTGAGAAATACCTCATGACTGAGAGCGATGTCCTTATTCCTGTGCACGATAATTTGGAATCGGCTGTATCAAACATACTTGGGCTTTAGGATGATTTCTAAATTATTTCTGGGTAGTCGATCCTTTCTTTTCTATGTTGGCTATTATTTAGTCACCATTTTCCTATCTATTTTCTTCATTCTTTTGTTTCCAATCCTGCCGCCTAAGGGACGACATATTTTCGCCAGTGTTTGGTGCGGCTTTATTTTGGGTTGGTTGCGGCTCTGCTGTGGTGTTAAATATGTAATTCATGGCCTCGAAAACTTACCGAAGACACCGGCTATTATCTTGGCAAATCACCAAAGTAGTTGGGAGACGATTCTCTTCTATAAACTTGTTTTCCCGGTCTCGCCGATATTAAAAAAGGAACTTACTGAAATACCCTTTTGGGGTTGGTCTATGCGCCTTCTTAAGCCTATAGCAATCGATAGGAGTAAACCTCGAGAGGCCGGCCGGTCATTGTTAATTCAAGGTGTCGATCGTATTCAGAATGGAAACTCCGTTATAGTTTTCCCCGAGGGCAGCCGTTCGAAGTATGGCAATGTAAAACGTTTTTCTCGCGGAGGGGCCAAACTCGCTATTGCAGCTAGTACCGACATCATACCGATAGCCCACAATGCCGGATACTGTTGGCCAGCTCGTGAATTTATTAAGAGGCCTGGCCTAGTTACCGTTATTATTGGAAAGAGAATGGAGCTGGGTGAGCGAGACGCCACCGAACTAACTGCCGATGTCGAAAATTGGATACGGGAAAAGGTAGATGGGCTTGGCTAGCAGTCATAGTAGGTGCTAACTAGATCCAACTTAGTAAGCTGCGATGCTTTAGGCTATTCTAAATGTCCAAATTTTCGGCGGCTAAGGCGTTGTCTTCGATAAACTCCCGTCTTGGTTCTACCTGATCTCCCATTAAGGTATTGAAGAGTTGGTCGGCTCCGATCGCGTCTTCGATAGTTACCTGTAGCATTCTTCTAGTTTCCGGGTTCATCGTAGTATCCCAAAGCTGATCTGGATTCATTTCTCCGAGACCTTTATAGCGTTGTAGATAGTGTCCTTTCATGGCGTCATTGGTAAGCCATTCCATTGCATCAGCAAAAGAGGAGATTTCTTCCGTTTTCTCGCCACGCTTAACGAAGGCCCCAGCTTCTATAAGCCCATCTAGAGTTTGGCCGAGGTCAGTAAGCGCACGATATTCGCCAGAGTGAAAGAAATCGCGACTGAAGCTGAAAGACTTTTCTAAACCATGGAGGTTTAATTTGGCCTCAGGTAGAAACAGCTGCCTCTCATCGTTTTTCATGGCCTCTAGAGAATAGTTAGTGCTCACACCGGGGTACATTTCGGCGAATTTTGCGGTTAGTTCATCGAGCCATGTCCGCACTGCTGCTTCAGATTTCAGATCTTCTTCAGCTAGGCTACTAGTAAATATCATCGCCTCCAGAATTTCAGTAGGATATAGCCTCGCTAAGCGGCTGATAATTGCGTAACTGTCATTGTACTTCTTCACCAAAGATTCAAGTGCGTCGTCTGTAATTCCCGGCGCATCAGAATTCACGTGCAGGCTCGCTCCATCAAGTGCAATTTGAGTTTGGTACTCTGCTAGCTCAATATCATCTTTCAGATATTGCTCCTGCTTACCCTTTCGAATCTTATAGAGAGGCGGTTGGGCGATGAAGATATGACCGCCCTCAACCAATTCGCGCATCTGCCGGAAGAAGAAGGTTAGTAATAGGGTTCGAATGTGCGAACCATCAACATCAGCATCCGTCATTATAATAATGCTGTGATAACGCAAGTTTTCCGGTGCAAACTCTTCGTTGCCTATTCCACAACCGAGCGCCTTGATCAATGTCCCGATTTCAACGGAACTCAACATCTTATCGAAGCGTGCTTTTTCTACGTTTAGGATCTTGCCCTTTAGTGGAAGAATAGCCTGGTTCTTGCGATTCCTTCCCTGTTTTGCAGAGCCGCCCGCAGAATCACCCTCCACTATATATATCTCAGAAAGTGCCGGGTCTTTTTCTTGGCAATCAGCGAGTTTCCCAGGTAGGCCAGCAATATCCAATGCTCCTTTTCGCCGCGTCATTTCCCTGGCCTTACGAGCTGCTTCCCTTGCACGTGCCGCATCGAGCATCTTGCCAACAATAAGTTTTGCGTCTTGTGGGTTCTCTAAGAGATAGTCATTAAAGTGCGATGCCATTTCCTGTTCTACTACGGCTTTCACCTCGGAGGACACCAACTTATCCTTGGTCTGCGAAGAAAACTTTGGATCAGGCACCTTTACCGAAATAATTGCTGTCAGCCCTTCCCGAGCATCATCTCCGGACGTGACAACCTCCTTGCCCTTCCTACTTGCCAACTCCTTGTCAATATAACTTTTCAATACACGAGTCAATGCCCCCCTAAAGCCAGCAAGGTGGGTTCCACCATCTCTTTGGGGGATGTTATTTGTATAAGGAAATATGTTCTCCTGGTAGGAATCATTCCACTGCAGCGCAACCTCGACTGTAATACCGTCTTCTTCACGCTCGGAACTGAAATAAAACGCCTTATTCACAGCAACCTTATTCTTGTTCAAGTAGTCGACAAAGGCTTTTAGACCACCTTCGTATTTATACAAGTCTTCTTTACCTGTACGCTCATCGGTAAGCCGAATAGCTACGCCGGCGTTAAGAAACGCTAACTCACGCAGTTTCTTCGCCAAAATGTCGTAGTGGAACTCAACATTCGAAAATGTATCGGTAGAAGGCTTAAAATGACATTCTGTGCCAGAGGTGGTGGTTTCGCCAACTACAGCGAGGGGAGCAACTGGAACACCATGCACGTAGTCTTGTTCGTGCACCTTGCCCTCACGCCGGATGGTCAATTTTAGCTCTTCAGACAGGGCATTTACTACTGAGACGCCCACACCATGAAGACCACCAGAAACCTTGTAACTATTGTCGTCAAACTTACCGCCCGCGTGCAGGACAGTCATAATGACTTCCGCTGCAGAGACCCCTTCGTTGTGCATTTCTGTCGGTATGCCACGACCATTATCAGAAACAGTAACCGTTTCACCGATGTGAATGATCACTTGCACTTCGTCGCAGTGACCTGCAAGCGCCTCATCGATAGAGTTATCAACCAGCTCGAATACCATATGGTGCAAGCCGGTTCCATCATCTGTGTCGCCGATATACATTCCAGGCCTTTTCCGGACCGCATCCAAACCTTTTAGGACCTTGATACTATCGGAATTATATTCGCTGTTAGACTCTTCACTCATACTTCTACTCCGGGGCGTTGTTAGCAGGCACTACCGGCTGCCTTCCCCTTAATATCGGATAATTTGACTAAAAATCAAGCTGTTATTGTACCACGTTCCACGTGGAACGTTGCCAGTTTGGGCTGACCAGATAGGCTATCTAGAATGCCAGAAAGCTCAACACAGGTGATGAATATTTGCCCACCCATGCTAAGAAGCTGCGAAAGAATAGCGGCTCTATTATCATGATCAAGCTCCGAGGGAAGGTCATCAACCAGAAAAATGCAATTCCTTTGAAGCGCCTGGCTAAGCAACAATCCCTGTGCGATCTTCATAGCACTAACAAGAATTTTCTGTTGGCCTCGGGACAAAATATCTACGGCCTTGCTTCGCCCGATTCTAAAACTGAGGTCTGCCCTATGCGGTCCATTCTGAGTTGCCCCATAGCGCTTATCAATATCTCGGTTCTCAAACAAAATATCTTCAAGCTTTCTCTCACTATCCCAGCCACGCTCATAGTCAACCAAAAGTTCTCCGACACCCGCCCCATTCATCTTTTCATACAGATCCAAGAATAAAGGAAGAAAGTCTGTGAAATATGTTTCTCTAGCCCTATCTACTTCCGTGGCAGCCAAACAGAGCTCAAAATCCCAGGCGGCAATTTGATGAAGATCTGGAGAACGATGCTTCAACAAAAGATTCCTATTTGCGATGGATTTTTTTGTACGCCGCCAGTTTTCCACGAAACTATGTTCCACGTGAAACACTCCCCAATCGAGAAACTGCCTTCTAGCTTTAGGCCCACCTTCCAGTAAGAGAAATGACGTAGAGTCTAATATCTGACAGGGAAGTTCACGCGCCACACTTTCCCAGTTGGTTTGCCTCTCAGATTGGAACTTGAGATGGTGTTTTTGCCTGCGGGATTTACTAAGTCCTATCTCTTTACCATCAACTAGCCTGGCAAAAACTACAGCCTCGTCTTCTTTGCTGTTAATAAGCGGCTCAAGTTTACTAGTGCGGAAAGACCTACCACTAGCTAATAAATGAATCGACTCAAGGATGCTCGTCTTCCCTGAGCCATTCTCACCATGAAGAATATTAACTGTAGGAATCGGTTCAAAGTCGATGCCTTCAATATTGCGAACGGCTGTTACGGAGAGCTTCTCAATAATACTCATAAGATGGCAGCCGATTGCCGCGCCTCCAGTTCGCCAGGGCTATCTATAAGCGCATCGGCATTACTACATACAAAGCATCGCTTCCTTCTTCGGCTTCCAGCAATGCACTGCTATTAGGATCAGAAAGTGTGATCCGTGCTCGCTTACTAGTTAGAGTAGACAGTACATCAATGAGATAGCTAACATTAAAGCCGATTTCTAGGGAGTCACCTTCATAATCGACAGAAACAATTTCCTCAGCCTCTTCCTGCTCTGGATTATTAGCAAGGATCTTTAACTCGCCATTAGACAGCAATACCCGGACACCGCGGTACTTCTCATTAGAGAGTATCGAAGCTCGAGAAAAGGCTTGGCGCAGTTCCTGGCAGTTACCAATAAGGACCTTATTACCACCCTTAGGCAGAACACGGTTATAGTCAGGAAACTTGCCATCTACCAATTTCGAAGTGAACGTAAATGCCGGCACGCTCGCCCTAATATGATTCTGGCCGAAGGTAAGCGATATTTCCCCTGAGTCATCCGTTAACAAACGGGCCATTTCCATGATTCCCTTTCGCGGCAGTATCAGTTGCTGCGGATCAGAAATGGGATTACTCATGTTAAGTGTTTCCATAGCAAGACGGTGTCCATCAGTGGCGACGACCCGCAAGTAATCACCAGCTACTTCAAACAACATACCATTCAAATAATAACGGACGTCTTGCTGTGCCATAGCGAAGCTGGTGCTATCCAATAACTCCCGTAGTTTGCTTTGCGCCATATTGATAGAAAAGGTATCTGGCTCTTCATCCACTCCGGGAAACTCTGACGCGGGCAAGGTAGTGAGTGTAAACCGACTGCGTCCGGATTTAAGAGTCACCTTGTTCTCGGCGAGAGCGATTTCGATTATTGCGTCGTCAGATAAAGATTTGCATATATCCAAAAGTTTGCGTGCTGGAATCGTAACAGCCCCAGACGTATGCGCCTGATCAACAGTCACTCTACCGATCAACTCAACTTCGAGGTCAGTACCTGTAAGTGATAGCTCACTGCCTTTCAAATCCAACAAAACGTTAGAGAGAACTGGAAGTGTCTGCCGCCTCTCGACAACACCACTAACTAATTGTAGGGGCCTCAAAAAAGCCTCTCGTGAAATAACAAAATGCATTTCTATGCTTTCCTTATCAATCCAAACAGAGTTCTTCTATGCTCAGACACACCCAATAGCGCTCTAACTCGATAGTGATCTGAGTAAATTATTATAATCTTCCTGTATATCTATAGAGCTGCCGCGAAGCTTCTTAACTTGCTTGCAAGCGTGCATCACAGTTGTATGATCCCTGCCCCCAAAGGCGTCGCCAATTTCTGGCAAGCTATGATTAGTCAATTCTTTAGACAGGCTCATAGCAACCTGGCGAGGTCTCGCTACCGATCGATTTCTACGCTTCGAAAGCATGTCGGCCATCTTAATCTTGTAGTATTCAGCAACAGAACGCTGAATATTGTCGATCGTTACCAACTTATCTTGCAGAGCAAATAAATCGCGAAGAGCTTCCTTTATAAGATCTAGGTCGATTTTTTGACCGGTGAAATTAGAGTGCGCAATGACGCGTTTCAATGCTCCTTCTAACTCTCTAACATTGGATCGAAGACGTTGTGCTATAAACATTGCAACATCATTCGGCAATTCGATATTAGAGAGTGCCGCCTTGTTCATGAGAATTGCAGCTCTTGTTTCCAATTCAGGGGGCTCAACAGCCACCGTAAGTCCCCAGCCAAATCTAGATTTCAACCGTTCTTCCAGGCCATTTATTTCTTTGTGGTAGCGATCACAGGTCAAAATGATCTGCTGACCACCTTCCAGCAGGGCATTGAAGGTGTGAAAGAATTCTTCTTGGGATCGCTCCTTACCCGCGAAGAACTGAATATCATCGATCAATAGGGCATCAACAGAGCGGTAGAAGCGCTTAAATTCGTTAATAGCATTCAATTGTAGCGCGGTCACCATGGTGGCAACGAAAGTCTCAGAGTGCAGATAGACAACCTTGGCACCAGGCTTTTTCGCCACCAAATAATTGCCTATGGCATGCATTAAGTGAGTCTTACCTAACCCTACACCCCCATAGATGAATAGGGGGTTATAGGCATAGCCGGGATTTTCCGCTACCTGCATCGCCGCAGCTCTAGCGAGTTGGTTGGACTTACCTTCAACGAAATTATCGAAGGTATTATCAACATTCAGGGCGCCCCTATGCCTTAACTTGCCCTCGATAACAATATCGGCATTACGTCTCGCCGACTCTACTGCCCTACTAGAATTTAATGCGATTACTGGTGCTGCGCTCGCCTGAGTCTTTGGCCGATCATTCACACTAGGTTCACTAGGCTTTGATGATTGTGTTATTGGAGCCGCGACTCGCTGAGAGGCATCACCACTAAATACCTCCAGTTGAATCTCTAGTGAAGTCTCATCGGACTCGGCTATGATTTCCGCAATTCGCGGTAAAAACTTTCCCTTAACCCAATCTAAAATAAATCGATTAGGGGCAAAGATCCGCAGAACAGAGGAATCAAGCTCCACGTGCAATGGTCTTATCCAAGTATTGAATTGTTGAGAAGGTAATTCTGCCTTCAAACAGTCGATGCATTCTTGCCAGATCGTTACAACCACGTTTACCTTGCCCACTAAATTATTATTTTTACTAAGACAGGCCGCAATTCTATCGGCTCAAGCAAGAGTTATCCACTGCCAACCAGGCCAAAAGCCGAGTTTTTCTTATTGGTTTTATTTCTTATTTATCAATGCTTTAAATGATTTTCCCTATTAAAAGCCGAGTGAAAAATTACTTCTATTCACAGCAAATTCTAATGGTTGTTGATAACAAAGCTGTGGATAACTTGTTATTAAATTCTGGATGAAGTTGTAGATATTCGTTTTAGCAAACTACCTGCAAACCTCCGCTCGATTTTCGCCCGCCAAGCGCCCTTGCCGATCCTTTATTTATACAGGGATAACGTTGCATGTTGACACTAAAACCTCTAGAATTCGCGGTCCTATTTTCGAACCGTTTCGTTCGGTTTGTTACTAAAGAATCGGATGAATTAATATGAAAAGAACATTCCAACCCAGTGTATTAAAGCGGGCTAGAACCCACGGTTTTAGAGCGCGTATGGCAACTAAAGGCGGCCGTCTTGTTATTAAGAGACGCCGTGCTAGAGGACGCGCCAAACTATCAGCGTAAGTTCTGCTTTCTCTGCTGTTCGATGATTTACTAATCACATAAGAAGAGAGAAGTGTGGCTGTGTTCGGCTTTCCTAAAACTTCTCGGCTATTAAACGCCGCAGACTATAAAGCTGTTTTCAGTAACGCTCAGTTCAAAGTCTCCAGCCGCCATTTCCTGGTACTAGCTAATCGTAATAGTAGATCCAGCGCCAGACTGGGATTAGTTATCGCGAAAAAGAACGTCGCATTAGCTGTGCAACGAAATCGAATTAAACGCCAATTACGAAACAGATTTCGGCACAATAGAGAACTATTGGACCAGCTAGACTTAGTCGTATTGGCTCGAAAAGATGCTGACAAGCTAGACAATAAAGAATTGATCGATACTATCGATTCTCTGTGGCAGGACCTACACAGCAAGATGAAAAGGGCTGCAGCGAAAAGCCAGGGCGACAGGTAACGAACTCTCATGTTGGACAAACTACTAATTCGCCTCATTAACGCTTATCAGTCAAGTTTGAGTTTGCTCATTGGCAATCAGTGTCGCTTTTACCCCACCTGTTCCCAATACACCAAAGAAGCAATCGAAATTCACGGCTCTCTGCGAGGATCCTGGTTAGGTATTCGTCGCATCTGTAGCTGCCACCCTTTTCATGAAGGGGGTCATGACCCCGTTCCCGAGAGTTCGGACCCCAGGGTCAATGAACTGAGTAAGTAAATACTATGGATTTAACTAAATTCGGCCTCTATACGGCTTTGGCCATTGTTACTTATTTGATGCTACTACAGTGGCAGGAAGACTATCCCCCCACTATAGATGATGGCAGTTCATCTCGCGTTGAAATCCCACAGATACCCAACGCTCAAAACGGCTCTCAAGCAAGCAATGATCTACCTAGCAATATTCCAACAAACGCACCTCCAGTCGCTACAAGCAACTCTTCCGATACCCCTACAGTTGCTGCTGTGGGCAATCCAAGCACTGCCGGCACAACTAGCGCCGCCGATCTGATCTCCATCCGTACAGACACTTTAGATATTCGCATCGATCCCGTCGGTGGAGACATCGTCTATCTCGCATTACCTCTTTATCTAAAACAAATAGATGTTGCAGATGACCCCTTTGTTCTTCTGGACAATCAGCTAGGTCGCGAATATATAGCACAGAGCGGCCTCATTGGAGCAAATGGTGTAGACAGCGATGGCCGTGCCATTTATAGGGCAACATCTACCAGCTATAGCATGAGCGAATCTTCTGATAGCTTGGATGTAGACCTAACAACCATCACTGAAGATGGAGTTGAAGTAACCAAGCGTTATGGCTTTAATCGAGACAGCTACCTTATTGATATTAGCTTCATCGTCAATAACCGTTCATCTGAAAACTGGCAAGCCAACGCATTCGGCCAAATCAAACGAGACGCCTTCGATGACCCAAGTGATGCTGGCGGTTTCGGTAGAACCTACCTTGGCTTTGTAACTACTATTACTGATGACCCCTATATTGAAATCGAGTTCGACGACATCGATGACAACGGTAGCTCCACAGTGGAGACAACGGGGGGCTGGGTAGCGTTTAGCCAGCACTACTTTATCACTGCATGGGTACCCGATGTAGAGTCGCTAAACCGCTTCACCACGAGAAAGAACGGTAACAACCAGTATTACGGCGAATTCACCAGCAGCGCATTCCAAGTCGCCGCGGGCGAGAGTGGTAGCCACAGGATTCAGTACTATGCCGGTCCTAAAGATCAGTACGTACTAAGAGATATCTCCCCTGGACTGGACAAGACCATCGACTATAGTTTTCTCTGGTTCATTGCTAGCCCAATTTACTGGCTGCTCTCTAGAATCAATTCAGTGATTGGAAACTATGGAATCTCGATTATTCTGTTAACCCTCGTGGTCAAATCGGCATTCTATAAGCTGTCGGAGACACAGTACCGCTCCATGGCTGGTATGCGAAGGCTGATGCCAAAGATGCAACAACTCAAAGAGAGTTATGGCGACGACAAGATGAAGCTGCAAAAGGCCACCATGGACCTTTATAAGAAAGAGAAGATCAATCCCTTCGGCGGTTGCTTGCCAATGCTTGTGCAAATGCCCGTGTTTATCTCTCTCTACTGGGTGCTTCTCGAGAGCGTAGAACTGCGGCATGCACCATTCATGCTTTGGCTAACCGACCTTTCTGTTCGTGACCCTTTCTTTGTCTTACCTCTTCTCATGGGTGCGACGATGTATTTCCAGACTACCCTCAGCCCCGCGCCTGCCGATCCTATGCAGGCTAAGGTGATGAAGATGATGCCCATAATGATGACCTTATTGTTTCTCTGGTTTCCAGCAGGCTTAGTTCTGTATTGGTTAACAAACGGCGGGTTGGGCATACTGCAACAGTGGTATATCACAAGAAAGATTGATGCGGCTTACGCGGCAAAAAAGGCTTAGGCTATCCGCCATGGTTGTTTCTATAGGTGAGACGATCACTGGCAAGGCCTCCTAACCCGTAATACTTCTGCTATGAACATGTTTACCGGTGCCTATGTCCCCTGTAGAAACGTCCCAAGTAGAAACTGATACTGTCTGCGCTATCGCAACTGCGCCCGGGCGTTCGGGTGTTGGTATCGTCAGAATATCTGGTCCTCTTTCTCTCTCAATAAGCGAACAGATCCTCGGCTTTTCCCCCGCTCCTCGACATGCTCATTTTTGCAATTTCCTCGATGCACGCAAACAAACTATTGATCAGGGAATTGCTCTATTTTTCAGTGCTCCGAACTCCTTCACTGGGGAAGATGTATTGGAGCTACAAGGCCATGGAGGTATCTACATACTTAGAGAGTTGCTCGATCGCGCCGTTCAGCTAGGTGCAAGACTCGCCAACCCTGGTGAATTCTCTGAACGCGCTTTTCTAAACAATAAAATTGATTTACTCCAAGCCGAAGCTATTGCCGATTTGATTGAATCCAACTCAAAACAGGCCGCGAAGTCGGCGCTTCGGACACTACAAGGTGAATTTTCAAACAAAATTCTGAATTTGGTGCGATTATTAATAGAAGCAAGAATGCATATCGAGGCTACGATTGACTTCTCAGACGAAGACATAGATTTTATCAATGACAATAGAGTCGGTGAATCACTAAGCAATATTCTGGAGTCAATAAAGTCTACCCTCGCTCAAGCTAAGCAAGGCGCCCTTTTAAAAGAAGGGATCAACGTCGTCATCGCGGGTAAACCGAACGCGGGTAAGTCCAGTCTTTTAAATGCACTATCTGGCGTGGATAGCGCAATAGTCACCGATATCCCCGGCACCACTAGGGATCTATTATCTGAAGAGATCAACATAGATGGCCTGCCAATACACATCGTAGACACAGCCGGCATCCGGATTAGTGAGGATGTTGTAGAGCAAGAAGGATTAAGACGCGCTCAGCTAGCAATGGAGCAAGCAGACCAGTTGCTGCTAATAGTAGATAAATCCCAAGCTGAACAAGATGTGGAAAAGTTGTTAGCGCCTCTTGTATTATTAACTGATAAGTCAATTAAAGAGTTAGGTTATCTGCAGAACACCGCAATTATCTACAATAAGATTGATCTACTAAACAGTGAAGTGCCGAGTCTGTCTAATATCGACTATCTCGATTATTCCATACCGACTATTAGTCTCTCCGCAAAAGAGAATATCGGTCTCGAGTTGCTTAAAGACTATATAAAAGAAGCTATCGGGTTTAACGCTACTGAAGAAGGAGTTTTCATAGCCCGAGAGAGACACATAAGCGCGCTAATTAATGCGAAAAAACTTGTCGAGGCTGCATTGGAGCTTTTAGCAACGCGATCTTCGTTAGAACTTATAGCCGAAGATCTACGTTTCGCTCAAGTACAGCTCGGGACGATAACAGGGGAATTTACCAGCGATGATCTGTTAGGAGAAATATTTTCCAACTTTTGTGTTGGTAAATGATTCATAGAACCTATTGGCTGCTAGTTTACACAGCAATTGGAAAGTGTGTATAAGCAGACTGATTTTCGGGATAACAGATGAATTGTTTTGTACTGAATTGAAGCTTTTAATAAACAGTCTAAACAATACACAAGGGTTAATAGGCTATTGTCGCGCTATTCAGCGCTTATCTACCAAGTTTTCATTGCTTTAAGTTATTGAAAATTATAAGTTTAATTTAGATATCAACAGAGGTTCGCGTAGCTATTAATATCAACATTAATACTCTATATATACATATAACTAATAAATACATATCTAGGTATTAGTTAATAAGTAATTGAGTGTTGAGTTAAATTATAACTATCAGTTTAAGAATAAGGCCTTATACTTGCCAGCCCATTTAATTCGGCCAGTTAGATAGAATCTGGAGCATCGTGGAATACAGCAAAGCATTTGATGTAATCATTGTAGGTGGAGGGCATGCCGGTACAGAGGCCGCTCTGGCTTCTGCGCGCCAAGGTGTTTCTACCTTGTTGGTTACTCATAGCATAGAAACCCTAGGCCAAATGTCCTGCAACCCGGCGATTGGGGGTGTTGGTAAGAGCCACCTGGTTAAAGAGATCGACGCTCTTGGTGGAGCCATGGCGAAAGCTGTGGACCTAGCCGGCATACAATTTCGCGTCTTGAATGCTAGCAAGGGGCCAGCGGTCAGAGCTACTCGCGCACAAGCAGATAGAGTTTTGTATAGAGCTGCGATTCGAGAAATTCTGGAACAGCAAGAGAATTTGTCCCTGTTTCAACAAGGCGTAGACGATCTGCTTATCGAGGACGGAGCGATCAAGGGCGTGATTACGCAGATGGGAATGCTCATCAGAGCGCCGAGAGTTGTGCTAACTACCGGCACGTTCTTAGGCGGGAAAATACACATCGGTATGGAAAATAGTTCCGGTGGCAGAGCTGGAGATCCACCCGCCATAGCACTCGCTAATCGATTGCGAGAATTACCCTTTAGGGTCAATCGCCTTAAGACAGGAACGCCGCCGCGTATCGATGCCGACTCTGTAGACTTCTCTCAGATGCAGGTGCAGGAAGGCGACACACCTCTACCGGTAATGTCCTATTTGGGAAAAGTGTCGGATCACCCTGCGCAAATTAATTGCTATATCACCAGCACGAA
>Ga0316189_10000498_pt1 | contig 39295 bp, 43 predicted proteins | sample LowCovwburrow_MG_FD_204930 | JGI IMG/M metagenome (GOLD analysis project Ga0316189, IMG submission 204930) | Coastal sediment microbial communities from Maine, United States - Lowes Cove worm burrow | ecosystem: Environmental > Aquatic > Marine > Coastal > Sediment | place: USA: Maine...
TCCTTATTAATGAACATTGTTCAATTTATGCGCCTGGTTCGATCCGCTAGAAAATAGCCACGTTGAAACTGACCAGAACCAGAATTAAACATCGTTCAATTATTTGCCTTTGAAAACCCGCACGAGCGGGGATAGGACTTGCCATATGAACGATGTTCAATTAATTTATAGCACACGGATAAACAGTGTTCAATAATCACTCGAAACTTATTTCGATCAGACAAGGAAAACAGAGCATGGCGCGGCGCAGTGACCACAGCCGGGAAGAGATCCGGGAAATGGCGTTGGCAGCCGCAGAGGAGATTGTCTCCGAGCATGGGCATACAGGCCTCAGCGCCCGCAAGGTAGCCAGCGCCATCGGCTATACCGTGGGCACCCTTTACCTGGTGTTCGACAATCTGGACGACCTCATTTTGCAGGTCAATGGCCGCACGTTGGATCGCCTCCACGCCCAAATGGTGAAAGAGCAAGCCCGCTATCGGGACCCAAGGAAACGTCTGCTGCAATTGGGCCACACCTACATCCACTTCGCAGACAAAGACCCCCACTGCTGGGAGATGATCTTCGAGCGCCGCTCACCGCAGGCTCAGAAGATGCCTGAATGGTTTCGGGAAAAGGTGGCGCGTATGTTCTCCCTGGTGGAATCGGGACTGGAGCCGCTTGCCGAACACCAATCATCGCAAGAGATCGCGCAGGCGGCTCGCGCCTTATGGAGCGGAGTACACGGCATCTGTATCCTGGCGATCACGGGCAAACTGGACATAGCAGGTGTTGAATCGGTGCAGGATCTCACCCAGTCGCTTATGAGCAACTATCTCAGGGGTTTCACGAGCACCTGAGTCGTGGCTCAATTTAATTGCATAATGTTAATCCAGAACTTTGAGTGAGGGCCTATTGACTCTGTGCGGATATCCATCGACGGGTTGGCCACAAGCGACCATTCTCGAAACATGAAAAAAACGTTTGGGTATTAATTCCATATATTCATGAACCATTAGCAGCGAAATCCTGATTTTTACACCGTCTGGTTCGTACTGAAACATGTATAGAGTCGATCGGATCAGTAACCAGTGACAAAAAACAAATATATCAATACGCAACGTTTAATGGCAGTTTCATGGCTATAGTTGCTTGTACATAACAAGTGCATCTACGAAGCTTAATATCTTATGTTGGCAAGCGTTTTTGAGGGTTCCAATTACTTCAAATCCGTGTTTCTTCCAGAGATAAATTGCGCCTTCGTTCGTTGCAACGACAAGATTGCATGGCGCGATAGCCTTTTTTACAGCTTGTTGCTGAGAATGGATACACATTTCCGAAGCAATACCTTGACCTCTCGCGTTACCTCCAACGATGTAACCACAGTTACAAACATGCGAACCAAGGCCGGGTTGGTTCTTTTTAAAAATAAGCCTTACGCGAAAACGCTCAAGGCTATCGCCAACAAAGGTAGCGACGGTTTCTACGAGGGGAAGATTACCAGGGCCATCGCCGCCGCGGTTCAGGAAGATGTGGCGATCGCTGGCGACATGACCGTAGAGGACCTCGCCAATTACGATGTTGTTGAGCGCGACCCTGTGTGTATCGATTACCGCGGCCACAACATCTGCGGCATGGGTCCGCCATCTTCAGGCGCGCTTGCGGTCGGGCAGATACTCGGCATTCTGGAAAACTTCGAGTTGATGAGCGATCCGCTGGATGTAAAGAACGTCCATCTATTTACCCAGGCAGGGCGTTTGGCGTTTGCTGATCGTGGCCTGTACGTGGGTGATCCCGATTTCGTCACCGTCCCCGTCAAAGGTATGCTCGACAAGGACTATCTTGCTGAGCGTGCTGCGATGATTGGCCCTAATGATATGGGCCAGGCAGAACCCGGAGAACTGGAAGGATTCGATCCCTATGCCGCCGATAATAGAGCCAAAGACAGCGGCATCAGTCATGTCTCCATCGTCGATCGTTACGGCAATGCCCTGTCCATGACCACCACTATCGAAAGTTCGTTCGGCAACGGTGTCATGGTGCACGGTTTCCTGCTCAATAATGAGCTGACCGTTTTCTCCTTTGCGGCCACGGATTCGGATGGAACCCCGATTGCCAATCGCGTACAGGCCAACAAACGGCCCCGCAGTTCCATGTCTCCGACCATCGTGCTGGACAGCGAAGGTGAGGTGGAACTGGTGACCGGTTCACCTGGTGGTTCGCGCATCATTGGCTATACAGCGCAGTCGATCGTCAACGTATTCGATTTTGGGCTGGATCCCCAGGAAGCGATCAATGTACCGCATTACATGAACCGCAATGGGCGCTCCGATATCGAGGGCCGATTCCTGGGATCACGCTTGAATATGACGCCGAAGCCCTGAGGACGGCATTGATCGAACTGAAACACAGCCAACTACCGCAGTATGACCCGACGGATCCGAGGCAGGTTGGGGTTATTGCCCAGACCAGCGGCCTCTCACTGATTCTGGTCACGGAAGACGCTTTGGTGGGCGGGGCCGACAAACGCCGTGACGGTACTGTGGGCGGCTCCAACTATCCGGGAAAATCGAAACCCGATTGTTCTAAACACAGTAGATCGAAACATAATTGTTGGAAACACGGTAGATCGGAGCATGGTAAATCGGAACACTAAGCCAACCGTCGTGGGGCATGAAAATCTTCGAGGATAACGGACGGACGGGAGGGTAAGCCGGGACGCGCACCGGTTTCCCTCCCGCACTCCATTCGCCTCCCGCGTGGATGTCCACGGCAGGTATTTTTAGGACTTGCCAAGAAATCGGCCGGGGCCAAACTTCATCTTCTCAAAATGTCACCGGAAATTGTTCTAAAGATCAGTTATTTGCGTCTCAAATACCACCTTTGACCTATCCGTATTGTCTGGCATCTGGCGCCACATCCTCCGTGTCTGCGAAAATCACGGCTCAGGAGAGCTTTTACCAGACGAATTTTCGATCGGCAAAAAAATCCCCGCTCTACTCCCGGGGAGCGATAGCGGGGTGTAAAGTCCGCCTGGCTATGAGAAGGGGCAATAGCCCCCGAGGAGAACCAGTTCGGACCTATGCTTTATCGCCAGATTCAGGCCGAACTTTAATCCTCTGGCTCAGACTGTTTAGCGGCCAAGAAAAACCCGGCACGTTTACCGGGGCTTTTGGGTTTCGCGGTAACAGGTTGGTGAGTCAGAGAGGTTGGATCCTAACCCGCCATCCGAATTGCATCACAACAAGTATGTAGAATCCGCGAAATTCTAATAACTGATTGAGACCTATGAAGTAAACCGTTTTGTAGAGCGGATCTCCAGCGCTACTCAGTTAATTCCATGCCAGACCCTCCCGCTTCCGTTGGCAGGTCCTTGAACTTGGGCAGGCTATCCTTGATATGATGGACTGTTTCCTGATAATGCACGTGAAACCTGGGCTTGAAGGCGAAATCCTCAATGACAACGGCCGGCACATCAATGAGCCCCATTGTTGGATGCCCAGTGTAAATATGTCCAGCGCAGACCTTGCACCATTTACGTTCGCTGACTACGTCTTCGTTGTCTGTACCAGGATTCCCGTCGTAGATGGCGATATTTTCCGAGCCTTGGGTGATTCGTACAGAATCGGGTTTCCACAGGGTAAACGCACTGACAGGTCCCGCCGACCAATGACGGCATGACTGGCAATACGCCATAGCCTCTGGTCTACCACTCGGCGCGAACTGGACGGCGCCACAAAAACATCTGCCCTTGTATGTTTCTGTATCACTCATGATGTCCTCATAGGCCACTTACAGTTAAACACATTCTGACTATTCGATAATGATTTAATCTTCAAATTGAACTGGAGATTGTGGCCTGGTATTGATATGAAGTTTAAAGATGTCGGGTCGTGAATAATGACCCGCTACATCAAGCGCTCTTCTAGCTATCCCCACTTTTCCCCGATCAATATCACAGTACAGAATACCCGCCTCTTTCCTCATAGGTCCCGCAACAAGTTCACCACCAGGCGCAATGACAACGGAATCACCCGGGTTTATCCACTCATCTGCGTCCGGGTAGAGGTCTGATTTACCTGGAAAGTCATTCGGAATATCACTTCCTTTAATAAGATTTCCGCATCCCACCACCCAGCAGCAACCTTCGCGCGCTATGTGTTGCAGGCTACCTACCCAGCCATCTCCGCTATCGTAGGTCGGTGCGATGTAGATCTCTACGCCCTGGGAGTACAACGCATATCTTGCCAGTGGCATGTAGTTTTCCCAGCACAGCAATGTGCCAATTCGGCCAGCCGGCGTTTCAACGACTTTCAATCCCGAACCGTCGCCAAAACCCCACACCATTCGCTCTGGATTCGTTGGCATTAACTTACGATGTTTATTCAACAGCCTGCCATCTGGACCGATCACAATAGCGGAGTTGTAAAGCGTCGACTGACTGAGCTTGCTGTCTCTCTCCTCGATACCACAAACGAGCGTAACCTTATGTTTTCGCGCCGCCTCATACAGTAGAATCAGATCATCGGATTCCATGTTTACGGCATTGTTCAATAAACGCTCATGCAATTCCTCGGATAAGTTCCAGTCACCACCAGGCCTGAGACGCCATATCCATGTGGGATAGCCCGGTATAAATGCTTCCGTAAACACAACCAGCTCTGCTCCATTGCCAGCTGCTTCCTCAACCGTGACCAAGGTAGATTCGATCGTTTTGTCTTTATCTAGAAAAACCGGTGCCTTTTGGACGATAGCGCAAAGAGTCATGGTTCGTTTCCCCTTTCCTGGTAACTGCTGGAATTCTATTTCTTTAAGGACTATTTCATGCCAACCGCGACTAGCACTTGACAGTTTGTCCGCCTTTACTGGCGTCAACGTTCAGCATTCGGCTGTAGTAGTGTAATTACACATAAAGAACATGTTTTCAGTTCCAGATCCCAGCCACCTCGGCCGAAGGGGGCAACGCGAAACCACGCCTCTGTAGCTGAATTCCGCTGCTGCAGAGGCGTTTGCTTATACTTACCTGCATCGGGTTTCCGGGAATTCCTAGACATGTTTCTCACTCCTACTACCGTGGTATGTGCGTGTAGTACAAAGTGTAGACTGAGCTGTTTTAGTTACACAATTAGCCAAGAACAGAAACATAATGTGCAAAAATGCACATACAGCCAGCGCGCTATGAATTGGGATGACCTGAGGCTTTTTCTTGCGGTAGCCCGTACGGGTTCCATCAGTGATGGCGCCAAACAACTGGGCGTCTAGCATTCAACGGTTTCCAGGTGTATGCGACAGTTGGAAAATCCGGCTCTGGAGCGTTATCGCGATCCTGGCCCGGCACATAATTTGGGACGCTGGATATTACTCCACCCTGACCTCAAACGCACTGCGCGTATCATGGCGTTTCGCGATCATATGGTCAATAGCATCTGCGACAAACGAGATTTGTTTGAAGGAAAGTGTCCAGGGAATTGATTAAAATGCAGAACTAAAAAATCAATGTGAACAAATGGAGTCCAGTGGGGGCATTGAAGTCTTTGCATTTCCGCAGCTGATACACCAATCGTGGTGAAACCATACGCAACGGGCTGCTTTGATAACTATCTGTCAAGCCCTTTCCAGAAATCCCTGGCCTCTCGCCGATCCCGTCCCAAGCGCCTATCCATCGCCAGCCTAATACTGAATCTCCTATCTTTTCCCGATCTTCGCTCCACTTGCTTGCGGCGATCCGGCACACCCAGGTATTCACAGCTACAAATTGAAGCGTCACAATCTTTCAATGGAAGCTGGGGGACTTTTCCCAGGGCAAAAATATATCCCGCAAACTTAGCTCCGGCCTTGCAACTGCAGGCGTGAATTTTTACGCCGTATATCCGGTCATCCTGTCGAAGTTGATACAACTGCCGCGAATGCGATAGCGGGGTTTCTGGCTTACTTGATTTCCTAAAGCTCCATCTCATTTTCCGATCATAGAAGCTTTGGATAATGTTTTAATTCTGATAAACACAATTTTTATATTTTTTGTGAATCAGTTCCTGATTTCGCTGGATTACGCCCTTTTACCATGTGCTTATGCCGTTGGCCTGCAAATCAGGATATAGGGCTTGCATTGCTCCGCAATTCGTCTATGATATTTTTAAAATCCTGACTAAATTACTAAGTTATTTTGATTTTCATTTAGAAAATTCGAGGTAATGCTGATATGGCTAAACGAAAGCCTGTTATTGTAGCGTTGAGTCGCAGGGCGTTTCTATGGTTGCGAGACACTCTGTCAATCGCTTCGGCGCTGAGCACCTTCATGTTTGTCGTCTGGCTGGAGACCGAGGGATAAGCAAAACAAGCCGCTCCAATGGGCCTCTTCACAGGAGGCAACACTAGCTGAGGATGGTCTTTTGCCCTCCCGGCAGCCACTCAACACTTCACTCGTTCTATGACCCCAGTTCCTGGGTTTCGCGCTTTTCTAAGCGGGCTGCCACATTTCGATTAGTCTGCTATGCGACAGACTAAAGTGATGGCCCCGAGACGAGATTACTGCTTACCCCCCCTTTATATTCCCTTCTTATCTAGTATCATTCCAGCCTTATGACCAGGCTCTTTATGGACAATCTTACCGTTATCGATGCCTCGCTGCTTGATCCTTGCGATGGGTTACTGGGGGAGAGCTGGCAGGTGGATATCGAACTGGAGGGTTCCCTTGACCACCAGGGGATGGTGCTTGACTTCGGTCAAGTGAAAACGCAGGCAAAGCAGATCATTGACCAAGTTTTTGATCACAGGCTGCTGGTCCCAGCGGGCTACGATCACTGCCGCATCGATCATACGGAGCACCGAGCCGAAGTCCGTTTCAAAACTCTGACAGGGGAGGATGTTCTGTTCCGTGCGCCGGCCAACTCTTTACGCACCATCCAAACCGAAAAGGTGACTGCCGATAGCTTGACAAAGGCTATTGCAGAAACCATTCGGCCAACACTCCCTGACAATGTGGATGACATCCATATACGCCTGCATACCGAGAAAATTGATGATGCCTGGTACCGGTACAGCCATGGACTAAAACATCATTCCGGCAATTGCCAGCGCATCGCCCACGGCCATCGGTCGCGCATTCATATATATGAAAACGGGCAGCGCTCTGATCGGCTGGAACGTCAGTGGGCTGCCCGCTGGAAAGACACATACCTAGGCAACAGAGGCGATCTGCTCCAGGAGTTCAATGAGAGCGGTATCGACTACTACAGATTCGGTTACACCGCCAACCAGGGGTTGTTCGAACTGGTTTTACCAAAGGCGCGCTGCTGCCTGATCGAAAACGATACGACAGTGGAAAACCTGGCCTCTTACATCGCACAAACTCTGCATAACGAGTTCCCCCGCTCCAACTTTCTGGTGAAGGCGTTTGAAGGGGTGAACAAAGGCGCTTTCGGCGAAGCTTGAGTATCGTCTGTCGAGTGCTATAACCCGAGGGCTAAATCGGGCGATCAAACATCAATCTCTGACCCCGTACCCTATCGTTCACCCGACCCTCATAGTAGGCAACCTGTCCATTGACAAAGGTGGCCACCACCCGGGAACGAAGACGTGAACCTTCCAACGGTGACCAACCGCATTTATAAAGCACTAACTCACGCTCCACCCGGTATGGACTGGAAAGATCCAGTAGCACCAGGTCGGCCCAGTATCCCTCCCTGAGATAACCACGATCTACGATGTTGAAAAGCCGGGCCGGACCGTGACTGGTTTTTTCCACCAGTTGTTCCAAGGAAATCAGTCGGTCGTGATAGAGTTCCAATGCCATGGGCAAGGCCCACTGTACCAGCGGAAGACCAGCCGGCGCCTTGAAGTAGGTGTTCATTTTCTCTGCGAGGGTATGAGGTGCATGATCGGTTCCAATCACGTCAATCCGATCCTCCACCAGGCCCTTGCGAATCGCGTCTCGATCAGCCTGTGTTTTGATCGCTGGGTTGCACTTGATGAACGTATCTTTGAACTGATAGTCGCGTTCGTCAAAGAAGAGATGATGTATGCAGGCCTCCGCGGTGATGCGTTTCCCATCCAGAGGGCCCGGTTCGAACAGTTCCATTTCCCGGGCTGAGGTCAAGTGCAGTACATGCAGCCGGGTTTCATGCCGCCGGGCCAATTCGACAGCCAGGGAGGAGGAGAGATAGCATGCCTCTGTACTTCGGATTACCGGATGAAACTTCATCGGCACATCCTCACCAAACTTCTCCCGGTACTCCGCCTCGTTCTTCAGGATGGTCGGCGTATCTTCACAGTGGGTAGCCACCAGTCCCGAAGCATCCTTGAATATAGCCTCTAGGGTTTCTTCCCTATCGACCAGCATATTACCGGTCGAGGCCCCCATAAACACCTTGATACCACAGGTCTGATTGCGACCAAGGGCGCGAATGGCGGCCAGGTTGTCGTTGGTGGCCCCGAGATAGAAACTGAAATTGGCCAGAGAACGATCTGCCGCCAACGTATACTTCTGCTCCAAAGCCTCCAGGCTAACCGTCTGAGGACTAGTGTTAGGCATTTCCATGAAACTCGTGATACCGCCCGCCACCGCAGCGCGGGATTCGGAACGAATATCCGCCTTGTCGGTCAAACCTGGTTCACGAAAATGGACCTGATCATCGATCATCCCCGGTAATAACATACGGCCGTCTGCCTGCAAAACCCTGGTACCGGACAGTGCCGGAATATCCTGGCCGATCTGTTCGATACGACCATTCCGTATCAGCAGATCGCCATCAAGAATCTGGCCGTCGTTTACCATACGGGCGTTCTTTATAAGTATCTCATCGGTCATTTCAGTCATACTGGCGGTCTTTCCAGGTCCTTATCATCGTGAACACCTCGGCACTGGATGATAGAGCTTTTCCGGCAAAACGCTCTGCTGCCGCAACTACCGCCGGTTCCCCGGTTCGGATAAAAGGATTCGTTGCAAGCTCCAACTCCAGACTGGAAGGCACTGTCGGCTGCCCCCGGGAACGCTGCACATCCGTCTGTGCCTGCCGCTCCAACACCCTTGGGTTGTCCGGCTCCACCCAGCGGGCAAAACCCATATTCGCCTGGGTATACTCGTGGGCGCAATAGATTCGAGTCTGTGGCGGCAAAGCGGCAATACGCTGCAGTGAAGTATGGAGTTGCCGATGGGTACCGCTGAAGACCCTGCCGCATCCTGCGGCAAACAGCGTGTCACCACAAAACAGCACGCCTTCTCCGTAATACGCCACATGGCCTTCCGTATGCCCGGGAACTTCCATCACCCGAAAGATGGCGCCCTGCCCCAGAGGGGCTATCTCATCTCCCTCGGCCACCGGTCGGGTGATCCCTTTGATCGGTTCGCCGGCGGGGCCGTAAACCTCTGCGTTCGGATAGATGGCGACCAGATCCTTGACACCACCTGTGTGGTCACCATGTTTGTGGGTAATCAGGATAGCCGCCAGCGACAATCCTTCCCGTCGAAGGGTATCCAGCACCGGCTCCTCGTCGCCTGGATCGACTACCGCCACTTGATTGCTGTTGTCAGGTTTTAACAACCAGATGTAATTGTCTTCAAAAGCAGGTATCGGCCTGATTTCCAGCATGATCACCTCGAATGTGGATTCACTTTGCTCTTTTCCGAAATCAGTAATAACCGGGCTGTTTGCCTTTTTCTATCTTTCTACTTCTGTGTCCCGGTATGCCCCGAATCATACCACTCTTTTTCCTCTGGCCGGCGCTTCTGATGATATACTAATGGTGGCGCTATCAGACCTTTGGGCATGGGAAAAAAGGTTGTGACAGAGATCTCGAAAAAATTGAAGCAGGTGGGGCTCAAAGTCACCTTGCCACGGGTTAAAATTCTCCAAATCCTGGAGCAACACACGAGACAACATCTAAGTGCAGAAGATATATACCGACTGCTGCTGCAACAGGGAGATGATATCGGTGTTGCAACCATTTACCGGGTTGTGACCCAATGCGAACAGGCTGGTCTGGTCAGGCGCCTGCAGTTTGAAGGAGACCGGGCGATGTTCGAGTTGGCCTGTGCCGATCACCACGACCACATTGTCTGTGTCCGCTGCGGTCAGGTTGAGGAGTTTCACGACGAGACCATCGAATCCCGCCAGCAGGAAATTGCAGAGCGGGCTGGATTCGATATAGAGGACCACACCATGGTGCTTTTCGGACTTTGCCCCCAATGCCGGCAACCTGTTTCGGCGGATCGATAATGCACATATTCCGAGTGGCCTTCATCAATCAAGGCAAAGTGTATGAACTCTATGCCGAAACCGTAAACCAATCAGAAGTCTATGGTTTCATCGAAATCAAGGGCCTGATATTTGGCGAGACCAGCTCTGTGGTCATCGACCCCAGTGAAGAAAAGCTGAAAAACGAATTTGGCGGTGTCAACCGGACTCTGGTACCCATGCACGCCGTCATCCGTATCGACGAAGTGGAAAAACGGGGTCAGAGCAAAATCATGGATCTCGACAAAAATGCCAATATCACACCTTTCCCAAGCCCTTTCTACGGCCCCGGAAAAGACTCCGACGGTTGAGAGTGGAAGATAACATTATGAAGACGCACGAAGCCATCCGCCAAGATTTGCTGAAACGCAGGGAACAACTAAACCAGCGTATCCACCAGATCACCCAGGATGTCCGCCACGCGGATGGGCCGCTCCCTTCCGATTTCTCCGAACAGGCGGTGGAAAGGGAAAACGAGGAGGTAATGGATGCCTTGGGCGAGGCCGGTCGGCTCGAAATGAGCCAGATAAATCGCACACTGGCACACATCGATGCCGGTGACTACGGAATCTGCGCTGCTTGCGGCGAACCCATACCCGAAGCCAGGCTTGAGATCCTCCCTCACTCCGAATACTGTGTCGCCTGCGCGGAAAGAATGGGCTGACGAGCGTTCGCTGTCAGGCGACCTGTCCTTTTCGCTTCAGCATACACTTGTTGTGCGTTACCCGGTGCAAAACCGAGCGCAACCACCAAACAGTTGAAGGAGCGGGAAGGGCTGCCTTAACTGGGCAAGATTGGTCATCATGCCCTGATATCTTCCTTAAGAACTGTTAGTTGATACAGATCAAACGGTCTCAGACGACCTTTACATATCATTGAATCGGGACAGTTCAAGCTGACCGAGCTATTGTTGTACCCTCTCCGGGAGAAATAGACCATGCCTAGTATCGCCAATGATCAGCAACTAAGAACCGCCTTGGATAATCTCACAACCCAGCAACAACGCTCCCTGGGTGCGCGTTTTGCCGGTAGTATTGGAAGCATCAGTGAAGATACCAGGCTGATGAAGGCGTTGGAAACGGCGATGAAACCTGACAGCTCAGAGCGAGAACTGGAGGATGCCCACAGAATTGCAAAATCCATCGCCACAAAGACCTATACCGCCTGCGGACGGGACGCTGACTGGCTGGCCCAAGCGGAGCATTTTTTTGCTGCCTCCTGCGCTGCTGCACTGACCCCGGACAGCCTGGTAACGCCAGAGATGAATCTGGCCTGGAAGGCCGCGATCCAGGCACGAATGGCCAAAAACTGCCTAATGATCGAAAATGATGCAGGTGAGGTCGATAACGAGGCCCAGAAACAGTACCAGATTGCCGAGCAGTTCTCCGCCCCCTGAGAGGCGCCAGAAGCATCGTCCCGTCATAGCTCTATCCCACGCGGGAGAAGGGTTATTCGTGGTATTGGTGTATCTGGCGAGATATAATCCTGGCATGGATAGGCGAGAAATAATCGACCAAAAGATCCGCGATGCGCTGACGCCCATGCATCTGGAGGTAATAGACGAAAGCCATCAGCACAATGTGCCTGATGGATCACAGTCCCATTTCAAGCTGGTGGTGGTGAGCGATCAGTTCGAGGGAGTATCACTGATAAAACGCCATCGTCAAATCAATGTACTCTTAAAGCAGGAGTTTGAACTGGGGCTGCATGCCCTGGCGCTGCATACCATGACACCCGAAGAGTGGTATAGAAAGGGCGGAAAGATACTGGCCACGCCGGAGTGCCTGGGGGGCGCTAAACCAGCCTAGCCGGGCTATACTGTGTATTCAAACCGATTTACCGCGCATCTAACAACGCGGAAATCTTCATAAATTCAATAAATTAAAGATTGCAGTCGAAGGAGGCTGAGATGACGGTTTGCTCCAAAATCAAAGGCTTTACACGGCACCACGAGCGGATCGCCGATCTGTCTTCCTTGCTAGCGGTGATCCTCTTTTTCGGTTCGATCTGGTTTGTCATCGAATATCAAGGTGTAATCTTCAGCTGGATGAAGGCGAACATGGTAGTGCACGCCCCGGCGGTAGCCATTGCGGTCCTGGCTGTTGTATTCCTCGTGATCGTCCTACTGAGCATCGGCTCCTCCCGTTTCTCCAGTGAAGAGGATGGCTCCTGTTTCCGTACCTTTCGCGGACGCAGACACGGTGGAGCCTCATTGGGGACCATCTTCCACAACTGGGTTGACCATATGGAGCACGTCAACAAGAAGCACCGCTAGACAGAGCGCTTCTCGAATATCTCGTCTAACGGTTACTTTTAGGCTGAGTAGCCAGTGTAGACGCCGGCCAGCCTTCGCAGAGGCACAGAACGCGAACCCGCTGACCGCCCGTACTCTCCCGAGTATCAATTGTTCAACCGGTCAGGTGTCGATGGCGTGCTTCTGAATCCGGTAGAGCAGTGTGTCGCGGGTAATGCGAAGCAAGCGGGCGGCCTTACTACGGTTGCCGCCAGTCAAACCCAACGCCTGGCGGATCATATCCTGCTCGAGCGCGACAAGATCTAGGCCCTCGGCTGGCAGAACAAAGCAGCGATCCAGATCCGGCATCTGCTCTGAACCTCGCCGAATTTCGATCGGAAGATTCTCCGGCTGAACGATTTTGCCAGCCATCAGAATAACCATGCGCTCACAGAAGTTGCGCAGTTCTCGCACATTTCCGGGCCAATGATAGGTTTTCAGCAGGTTACGGGAGGTAACCGAATAACGTGGTGCTTTACGGCCATGCAAATGGGCCAGCTCCGCACTAAACTGCTTCAGCAACAACACGATATCGCCGCCACGCTCTCGCAGCGCAGGAACCTCCACTGGCACGACATAAAGCCGGTAGAAAAGGTCCGTACGCATTCGACCACTATCCGCCAACGCCTGAAGGTCGACGCTGGACGAGGCAATCACTCTGGCATTGATGCAGCCAGGGTGGCCCATTTCCCGCGATTCCAGAAAATTGAGCAGCCGGGCCTGAGCTTCCAATGAAAGCTCTCCCACTTCATCCAGAAACAGCGTGCCTCCCTCATCAGCTCTCCCTGCCTCGGGTAAATCCAACTCTTCAGCGGCACAAACAGACAATTCAGCTTCCAACTGCTCCTCTGTGATTCCGGCGCAATTGACGACCAGAAAGGGCTTTTCCCGTCGACGACTCGATGCATGTATCTCCCGGGCCAGCATTTCCTTTCCAGCACCCCGCTCACCCAAGACCAGCACGCTGGCGTCCGTACCCGCAACCATCCGAGCCGTATGAATGGCCCGGAGAAATTCCGCTGAGGATCCCAGTAATTTTGTTGTTTTATCGTTCATACTATCACGCCTCAGTTTTGTTCACCTGCTACGGTTCCCGATTTTGCGTCAATATCCAACAATTCCGGAAACCATAGTGTCAAAACACCCAAAATTATAATAATAACCCCAACTGAGACTTTTAGGTAGGGTAAACGGGCCAAATGGTACAATTTTCCCGCCAAGAGTCCGGCGGCGAGCACCGCAGGCAGGGTACCAACGCCGAAAGCCGTCATATAGAGCGCTCCACTGGCGGGCCCCACCCGAGAGGCCGTCGATATCAGCATGGTATAAACCAAACCACAGGGCAACCAGCCCCAGATCATGCCGTAAACGAGGGCCCAGGGCAGGTTCTTTACCGGTAGTAAGCGGCGCCCCAGTGGCTCCAGTCGACGCCAGAGAGGCGCACCTATACGTTCAACCCGGGCCAGTCTGGGCAGCCAGCCGGCAATATGCAATCCGATCAGCACTACTATAAGGGCGGCTCCCCATTGCAACCACCGATGTCCCTGGCCAGGGCCCAACAGTTGCAGAAGCCTCCCCCCAACCGAGCCCATCAGGCCACCTGCCAGCGCATAACTCAATATGCGTCCACTGTTGTAGGCCAGCAAAAACGCCAGGAAACTGGAAGTCTTTTGCCGTGCCCCTGACGGCAATCCATAACTCAGGGCCCCCATGATCCCACCGCACATACCCACGCAATGCAGCGCACTGAAAAGTCCCACAGTAAAGGCCAGCGGCAATGATAGATCGACACTCACACCTGATTAATCTCTCGAGCGCGCAGCATGGAACACCAGCGCCAACTTTTGATCCAAAACTTCGAAATCATCCATTATGGTTCGTGCGCAGCGGCACCAATGTGAAACTATATTCAGAATTTCTTTCCTTATCTCACTGTTAGGACAAATTTTTTCCAGCTGCTTGGGTCAAGATACAGGGCGGCTTCGTTTCAACCATTACAGATGGACTGCCTATTTGGCGGCAGTCGCAGCAGTACCATAAGCCAGCAGACTCCTTGTCGGGCGGCTTAGTGGTATGCTGCTGTCACCTAGGATATCGTTTTTTGTGGTTGGAATTATGCTCGCTTATAACCTGACTGAATAGCCAACAGGAAAAAAATATGGCGCATAGCAATGATTCGGAGATCATTCAGACTGCCCGGCAACTGTTATCCGGCCGGTGCCAGGGGGTTCTCGCCACCCATTCCGTCGAATATCCAGGGTATCCCTTTGGCTCGGCACTTCCCTACAGCCTGGGAAGAAACGGCTGGCCCCTCATCCTCGTCAGCCACCTGGCCCGGCACACCCAAAACCTGAATGCCGTTCCTGCGTGCAGTCTCACAATCACCGCCGCCGATAACGACGATATCCAAGAAACGGCTCGACTCACCAGCCTGGCGGTGGCTGAACCCATAAAAGAGATGGATAAGGGACAACTTGAACGCCATTTTCGCTATTTTCCGGAGAGCAGAGAGTACTATGAGCATCTCAGTTTCCGTTTCTACCTGCTGCTCCCCCAATGCTTTTACTATATCGCGGGTTTTGGCGCAGCGCGCTGGATCGGCGTGGACAGAATGCAGGCGGTCAATCCCTTCTCCTATGCCGAGGAAGAAAAGGCGCTGCAACAAGTCAATCAGTATCTTTCACGCAATATAGAGTTTATCTCAACCATAGCGGCAAAAGAAAACAGGATCTCTAAGAGTTCGCCGCTGCTGGCGGTAGGCCTCGATCCCAATGGATTGGATCTCAGACAGCGGAAGCGCCTGATTCGATTGCCTTTCTCAACTCCTATTTCTTCCGTAGCAGAGGGCCTCCAGAAAATTACACAATCAGCAAATTAACCATAGTATACTTGTGGTAGATATTTTTATCCCTAAAGATATAATGGTTGAAGATTAACCAACTAAATTACTTGGTTTTATACAAAGGACGAAACATGAGCGTTGAACTACCCCCCCGTGACGGTGATGGATACCTCACAGACATGAGTGCCTGGACCCCCGAGATTGCCCACGCCATGGCGGACGCGGACAGCTTTGAGCTGGACGAGACCAAATGGGAACAGATACTGAAAGCCCGGGAATACTATGAAGAACATGCGACCGTGCCCCCGATTCGGAAATTCTCCAAATATATCGGTGCGGACAAAAAAGCGATGTTCGAGCTTTGGCTGACCGGCCCCATGAAGCCGATTACCAAATATGGCGGCCTGCCTAAACCAACCGGTTGTGTGTAAAGTTTCAACCGTCGAGCTAGACTGATAAAGTCCGGGTAGTTTCGTAAACTGCCCGGACTTTTTTTATGAAAGAGCTACACGATCTCGAACTGGTGCTGACCTCCCGTACCCCAATCGTGGTGATCGAATCCCTGGAGGAGGTCAGAATCGTCCAGCTCTTTACCCGACTCGGATTGCGTCTCGGCCAAACGATGTTTCGATGGTCTGTGACCGAGGGTCTGAAACGCCTGGAAGCCGATTTTGGATCCCAGAAACTAACCGCCGAGCCGGAAGAGGTATTGAAACACATAAAAGCGGTGTCCCAGGCGGGCTATTATCTGCTGTTGGATTTCCACCCGTATCTGTCCGATCCTCTGCATATTCGACTCCTAAAAGAGATTGCCCAAGACTATGAAAAAATCAACAAGACACTGATTTTATTGAGCTATTCTCTACAGATTCCTGGGGAATTGCGACACCTGACAGCACGTTTTGAGCTGAAACTGCCGGATCAGGCTGTAATAAAGGGACTGATCAGAGAAGAGGCAGAGCGCTGGCGTTCCCGTACCAAAAGAACGGTAAAAGTGGACCCGGCGGCAGTAGAACAGCTAGCGAGCAATCTCCGGGGCGTAACCAGCACCGATGCCCGGCGACTCATTCGGAGCGCTATCGAGAATGACGGCGTCATAAGTCTTCACGATATTCCGGGTGTGATGAAAGCCAAATACGAACTGATTAATCAGGATGGGGTAATCTCTTTTGAATACGATACCGCTCGATTCTCCGATGTAGCGGGTCTCAACAACCTTAAGCGGTGGCTCGATCAGCGCCGCAAGGCGTTCGAAGGAAAGGCCGGAGCACTCGACCGCCCCAAGGGCATCATGCTGCTGGGGGTTCAGGGTGGAGGCAAGAGCCTTGCCGCAAAATCCGTAGCCGGCAGCTACGGACTCCCCCTGCTGCGACTCGACTTCGGCGCGCTGTACAACAAATACTACGGAGAAACGGAAAAGAATCTGCGGCAAGCGCTGGAGATTGCGGAGACCATGGCGCCCTGTGTGCTCTGGATGGATGAAATCGAGAAGGGTATTACCCACAGCGGCTCAGACGAAGGGCTGTCACAACGGGTGCTTGGCACCCTACTTACCTGGATGGCTGAACGGAAATCCAACATCTTCGTGGTCGCCACCTCCAACGACATAGAGAAACTGCCTCCCGAACTGGTGCGAAAGGGACGCCTGGACGAAATATTCTTCGTTGATCTGCCGGGAGCGGAGAGCCGACGGGAAATCTTTGAAATCCATCTGCGTCGACGCAACCAGGCACCCAGCGGCTTCGACCTGGACACCCTGACGACGATCAGCGAAGGCTTCACGGGTGCCGAGATCGAACAGGCGATCGTATCCTCACTCTATGCAGCACACGCCCAGGACAGTACCCTTGACACCCAGCACCTGCTGGCGGAGTTGGAGCAAACCAGCCCACTGTCCGTGGTTATGGCGGAAAAAGTAGCTTACCTGCGTCAGTGGGCAGAAAATCGAACGGTTCCGGCTGGCTGATCTATCTCGAAGATTGTTGCCGCCGCAGAAGCAGCATACCGGAGAAAAAAATGAACTCACAACACCTGCTGGGACAGTTGAGCGATCTGCACCAGATGATGGTCGAGTTGGTGGAATCCATCCCAGAGCAGGAGGCCTATCACAACTACCACCCTGATCTTGCCCCTCTGGCATGGTATCTGGGACGAAGCACCTACCTGGAGACCTATTGGCTGCGCGAAATAGTCCAAGGTGACGACAGCATGACTGCCAGAGTCCGGCATATCTTTGTTTCTGGGCCACCAGTTACTCCAGAACAGACAACGGGGATTCCACCAAAAGAGCATCTGCTCAATTGGGCCATGGAATTGCAGGACGAAAACATCCGGCGACTGGCCAACCCTGGACTGCTGCCGCAGCATCCCCTAAGAAACGAACAACGATTGGAACTGTTGATTACTCAGGAACATGCCCTCCTGTATGAACAGATGCTGATGGTCCTGACCCAACGGCAGATACAGCGGACACAGGGATATCGGGTACAGAAACCGTTACAGGCATCACCGCCATCTGTTGATTTGATCGATATGCAGCAGGGCCATTACCGGGTTGGCGCCAGGCACGACCCAGCCGCCTGCGACAACGAATACCCTCCTCAGATTGTGAATCTGAGCAGTTTCCGCATCGATCGCTATCTGACCTCCAATGCCTCTTACCTCGCCTTTCTGCAATCAGAAGGCTACCAGAACAGAGACTTGTGGGATCAGACCGGCTGGACATGGCGGCAGCAATGCCTCCCACACCCGGATCACTGGCGCCAGGACGAAGCCGGAAACTGGTTCGCCATCGGGCTAAATGGCCCCTTCGATCTGCTGGCTGAAGAACCGGTTACCGGAATCAACAAGTACGAGGCAACGGCCTACGCTCGCTGGGTATCCGGTCTGGGCGGCGCACTGACCGGGGCAGTACCGCAACATGAATATCAGTGGGAGGTTGCAGTGCGCACCCGTGCTATCACCGGCCATGGCCGGGCCTTGGAGTGGTGCTCCAACCGGTTCCACCCCTACGACGGCTACCAGCCCTTCGAGTGGCCGGAGGGGCAAACCAGGGAGTTCGATGACCGCCATCAAAGCCTGCGCGGGGCCAGTATCCACACACCGCGTCCCCTAAGACGGTCTACCTTTCGCCGACGGGCCCTGCCGGAGAGCCGGTATTTATTTGCTGGTTTACGGCTGGTCTTCCCACCGAATTGAGCGAGCGTGGCCCCCTCCCTGCACAGGGTCTAATTTCCTGCTCGGAGGGCGCGGCCAGTAGAAAAAATCAAGTCACAGCCAGTGCGAGGCAACAGGCACGCCAGTCCAATATCCTTATTTTTCAGCTACAGAACCACCTTCGACCGAGATAAGCTCAATCTCGAAGATCAGCGTTTCATTCGGACCGATTACGGCACCGGCACCCGCGGGGCCATAACCCATTTTGGACGGGATAAACACCTGCCATTTGGCCCCCGGCTTCATTTGGGAAAGTGCCTCGCGGAATCCGGGAATCACACCATCCAATTTGAAACTTGCGGGTTCCCCCCGGCTGTATGAACTGTCAAATTCCTTGCCGTTTATCAGGGTGCCTCGATAATTAACGGTGACCTTGGAATCATTTTTCGGCGACTCACCCTCACCCGCTGCTAATTCGATATATTGCAGACCAGAAGGTAAAACGACTACCCCCTCCTTCTTTTTATTCTCCTCCAGGAACTTATTTTCCGCCTCCTGTGCAGCCTGCGCCTGTTCCTTTTTAGCCTGGATCAATGCATCCCGACCGGTCTGCATGGCTTCGCTCATCTGCTGCGGGTTAAGCTGTAATGCATTACCCTGTATCACGTCATCGATGGCAGCAGCAAACGCGACACCATCGACCTGCACGCCCTCGGTCTTCAATTGCTGGCCGAAACGCACTCCCAAGGTATAACTGAAACGTTTGTCAGCCGTGTCCAGTTCGACCGCCTGCGGGGCACTAGAAATAAAAATCAACAACGCCGAGAGCAAAGCTTTTCGCGAAAGGTGCATAGGGAACCTCTTTTTCTGAGTGTTGGAACAATAAACTGTGCATTATGAATTGTGGACAACCCCCGGTGCACGGATTTTTTCGTTGAGTTGTGCGGTTCTGATCATAACCAGGCTACAGGCACGAATATCGCCAAAAAATGTCGTTTCGTCGGTTTTTTGACTATGCTTACTTGGAATAGATTAAATATCGACCTATGCTGCGTAATAGAACAGCAGGAAAAAGTAACGAATATGCCGATTACATCCGTAAGCAGTTCGGCGCTTCAGGGGATACAGCGTGGTTTTCAGGGAATGCGCCGCAGTGCATTGGAAATCGCCAACCACGGGCAGGGGTCACCTCAATTCCCTACCAAAGACCTGGTGCGGGCGATGGTGGAACTCCACCAGCACAAGCAAAGCACCGTTAGCTCACTTGCGGCCTTCAAAACCGCCGATGAAATGGTTGGCGCCCTGCTCGATCTGAAGGTTTAAACAAAGCGCATCGAAAGGTCGACCGCCCGCACATCCTTGGTCAGCGCCCCCACAGAGATATCGTCCACCCCGGTCTCGGCGATTTCGCGAACAGTCTCCAGATTCACTCCCCCGGAGGCCTCGAGCCGCGCCCGACCGCGGTTTAGTTTTACCGCTTCGCGAAGCTGCTCCAGGCTAAAGTTATCGAGCAGGATCCGGACCGCCCCCGCAGCGAGTGCCTGCTCCAATTCATCCAAGCCCTCCACCTCGACCTCTACCTCAAGATCAGGAGCGACGCGAAACGCCACCTGCAGAGCGGCGGCAATAGAACCTGCAGCGATGATATGATTCTCCTTGATCAAAACTGCATCGTATAAACCGATTCTGTGATTGCGGCATCCGCCGCAAGCGACTGCATACTTCTGCTGCAGCCGGAGCCCGGGAACTGTCTTGCGGGTATCGAGGATACGCACCTCCACCCCTTCAACGACATCGGCATAACGACGGGCAAGAGTAGCCGTTCCCGACAACGTCTGGAGATAGTTTAAAGCAGTTCGTTCTCCACTAAGCAACGCCCGGGTATTACCCTGCAAATGACAGAGAACCCGCCCAGGCGCCACCCGGTCCCCATCTGCTGCGGACCACTGGATAGTTACCGCAGCATCAAGTTGCCCGAAAACTTGGTCAAACCATGCAGTCCCGCAAAGCACGGCATCTTCCCTACAAACTACCTGTACCTGAGAATTCGCATCCGGGGGAATCAAAGCGGCGGTGCGGTCGCCATCACCCAGGTCTTCAGCCAGTGCCAAACGCACCTGCTCCGCTATGATTTCTCTGGCCGGTAGAGACCACATGACCTCAGAGGATCTCAAGCAGCTCTACCTCGAAAATCAGAACGGCATTGGCAGGGATGACCCCTCCCACCCCGTTAGGGCCATATCCAAGCTGGGGGGGAATAGTCAACTTGCGCCGACCGCCTGCCCTCATACCCTGTACCCCTTCATCCCATCCACGAATTACCCTGCCCGCCCCGAGCCGGAAACGAAAGGGCTCGTTGCGATCGAGACTCGAATCAAACTTGGTTCCATCAGCTAACCATCCGGTATAATGCACCTGGACCGTCTGACCCTCGGTAGCTGCATCACCTTCCCCATACGCCAGCTCTTCGTATTTGAGGCCACTGTCCGTTATTTTTTCACTCAATTTCTTACCCCTGACCCGCGGAATGTCATCACTTGATAGCGATTGTATTCCATACTCCTTGTCAACTGCCATTCTGCCACAGAAAAAAACGCCCCTGCCTGTTGAGGTCAGGGGCGGCCGAGGTACTGCCTGCGGTATGATCAGTTGCTATCGTCTTTCAGACTATCCTCATCCTTCAACTCGTTCACCACTGCTTCCAGCGCACGATCCATCAACGGCACGTTAGCCTCTTTCAGTACCACCGCCTTGCCACTGCGGAGCCAGGTCGCCAGCGCCTGCAATGTAAGTTCTGCTGCTTTCATTCCTTTGCGATTGACAAACAGGCAGCTTCCCGAGATTTTGCTTCTCCACGACAATTTGGCACGATATGTCGTCCCGCTGTCCTCGCTGACCTCCAGCCAGGTACCAATTTCAATGTTTTCCGCCAATTCCTGGTATTGGTCCCGGTCCGCAGTATCGCGCTGCTCGCCGGCTACCGAAGTCTTCAAAACAATATTCTCGACGCACTCTTTCTGCGTCCCCACCTGCTGTCCATTCTCTTCGGCGCGACAGAATTGCCCCGCTCCTTCCCTGGGCCCGCTCTGTATCGTCGACACTGGACTACACCCAGGCATGGCTACCACCGAGGGTGCGGCCTTTCCCTTGAGGCAATTGACATGGCAGACCTGGAGTTCCTTAAACAGTCTTGCCATCTTGTGTTGGTCATAGGTGATCGAGTTTAAGCCGACCCTCAATCTCTTTAGCAGAACCGGTATCTCTTTCAAGAGTTTCTGTCGCTCTCTTTTTTCCGCTTTCGGCTCGATACTCCAAAGTAACTGATCCATCAAATCAAGGGCATTCTGCCATTCTGGACTGTCGAACCCTTGACGCAGACAAATCAGCAGAAGCACATCTTTCCAGCCGTCTTTGAGCAGGGTTACAACCACCTCAGGCACGTTACCCTGACTAAACAGTCGGCTGTTGATTTCTTCAAATACCTGGTGTCGGGCATTCTGCAGTTGCTCCTTACCTTGTGTAACCTGCGCCGTCCGCTGCTCCATAACCCTGGAACCTTTTTCCTCCTGTTCCAGAAACGAGGTGAATTCTTCGGTTAGTTCAGGAAACAAATCGATGTCGTTATCAAAGCTGGTCAGTATTCTCTCTATAATTGATTCGATCTTTGCGTACAATCCACCATCTTCACGACCTTGCGAGTCAGTCCATCCGATTGCTGCCTGGGCCAGGCTGTTTAAGAGTCGTCTTGCCGGATGGCTCTTGCGGCTGAAAAAAGACTTATCCAGAATCGCAACTTTCAGCATTGGGATCTGGAGCCGAGAGAGCAGCGCCTTCATGGCATCGGCCAGACTTCGATCCTCGAGGATGAACTCAAACAACATCGAAATCACGTCGATTGCATCCTCATCGTTCCGACTTATCTGTTTCGCCCCCTGATTGTTCTGACCAATCTGTATAGCACGCAGAAGGTTTACGCGTATATCCTCACCTTGCAACACCGAGTTGTCAGAAGAGGCTTCTGTCAGGCTGGCGCGCTGCAGCGACGATAATGCTGTGACCAAGTTAGAGGTATCGACCACAGGCATTCGGGCTTTCCTTGCCGCCACAGCGGGAGGCAGAACGCGCCGCTGTCCCAACAACTGTTGAAGGGTAGAGAAGATCTCGGCCTGGAGATCACTCTCATCATCGCCGTAATCGCCATCATCGACTGATTGATCCTGCTGATCACCAGAGGTATCGCCAGCTGAAGGCATCGGTTGGTGAGTCGTACTGCGCTTCACCTCCCTGGTCAGCCTGGGTAGAACACCTCCCTGAACCAGCAGATTGTTAGTTTCTCGGTAGAAATCACCCAGGGAGTCAACTACCTCGCGTTCAAATTGCTTGTAAATAACCAGTTTGATCGGGACATCCAGCGACATCGCAGTGGCTACCTGATGGAAGGCCGTACAGATAGCGGCCGGCGCCAAAGGATTGTTTGTCTGATCTACTTCGCATCCGCCGGTGAGGTAACTGACCCGCTGATTCAGACCATAGAGTTCCTGATAGTAACGGTTCTCCCCGCGTGAAATCATATTGTTGAATGCAAGACCTTCCTCCAGGTCTTCATTTTCCACCAATGAAAACTCTGCGGCATCCAGCTCACTGGACTTATTTCCCATCCGGATCGCGACCCGCCCGGAACTCCAGAAGCGGTCAAAACAGTCCAGAACATTGTCTTTGAAACCGTCCTCAATCCGTTCCCGGTCTTTACGTACTTCCCGCATCGCGTCGAAGTAAGTGGACTGAAGACTGTTATTGTCCGCCCTATCAGCCAGTTCGTACAAAGCGTCATCCAGCTTTCCGAACATCTGTTCCATCAATCTTGGAACTGTCCTGAGCAATACCTGCCGGCAGGCATCCACCGTCTTGCGATGTCCTTCTCTCAACACAAACCGCCGGTCCGTACTTCTAGATCCGTCAAAAGAAAGAATGTTATTCTGCAATGCCATATCAATGCCTGTTATAGGAAGGAAAACCTGCCAATCTGCCTCGGGGGTTGGATCTAGCTCTGAGTCTGGTCACCAACCTGGCATCCTGCCGTGAGAAGTCTCACACTACCGAGTCACCCTGTCCCTGTACCTCCCAAACCGTGACCCGCTTCCCTGCGTATTGAGCAACCGATCTCGAACACGATAATTCATGAAATATCAAGCAGCTATAGTCAGCAGGCCATTGGGTTTGGGCTAGTTTAAATGTCGGCAACGGGTTTGATTGACTTTAGGTCGCTTTTTTTTAAACGAAATATATGTGACTCGGTTAACATCGGATCGGGCGTGGTGTAAGGTTGACTCCGTGAACAAATTTCTCAGGCACCTAGGGAATTCTATGTTGGAGAGTATGCGTGATCTGACTCCTATCATTGGTGTCATCGCATTCTTTCAACTAGTGGTTCTGCAACAGCCGATTCCGGACCTCATAGGATTGCTTACAGGTACCCTGCTGGTGGTGTTCGGTCTCACCCTGTTCGTACACGGACTGAAAATTGGGCTCTTTCCTATCGGCGAATCTATGGCCCATGACTTCGCTCGAAAAGGCAGCGTCTTCTGGTTACTTCTGTTTGCATTTGCCCTTGGGTTCGGAACCACCGTAGCGGAACCAGCCCTAATCGCTGTGGCTGAGGAGGCATCCGAAGTAGCAGCTGCCGGCGGTATGATTGCCCATACCCAGGAAGCGATGAACAGTTACGCTAATGGCCTACGTCTGACCGTAGCCGTTTCCGTCGGATTTGCCATACTGATTGGCGTACTACGTATCATCAAGGGCTGGCCGATACAGTTTCTGATTATCGGCGGCTACCTCGGTGTGGTCGTCATGACTTTTTTCGCACCACCTGAAATAATCGGCATCGCTTATGACTCAGGGGGTGTAACCACCTCTACCATAACAGTTCCCCTGGTCACTGCCCTGGGTGTTGGCCTCGCCGCCAGCATCAGTGGTCGCAACCCAATGACGGATGGTTTCGGACTCATTGCCTTTGCATCACTGACACCCATGATCTTCGTCATGGCCTACGGAATTGTCCTTTAGATGGATCTGTTAACCAATTTTTTAAACGCCCTACTCGCAACCCTGCGTGATGTGCTGCCTATTGTGGTTGTCCTGTTTGGGTTTCAGCTGTTCGTCCTGCGCAAACGGATCACCAACCTCAGCCAGATACTCGCCGGCTTTGTGCTGGTTCTTCTGGGCCTGGCGTTTTTTCTGGAAGGCCTTGAACAAGCCCTGTTCCCGCTCGGTAAATTGATGGCTGAGCAGCTTACCGCACCTGAGTTCCTGGGGGTCAGTGCCACGGCAAGCGAGATCGGCAGCAACTGGCAGCGCTACCTCTGGCTTTACCTGTTCGCCTTCACTATCGGATTCTCCACTACCATAGCCGAACCTTCGCTGATCGCGGTGGCAATAAAGGCGAATCAGGTGTCGGGCGGCGCCGTCGGCACCTGGGGGCTTCGTATTGCCGTGGCCATCGGCGTGGCTGTCGGCATCAGCCTCGGGGTCTACCGCATCGTAACCGGGACACCGTTACACTACTACATTATCGCCGGTTATATCCTGGTGATCATTCAGACCGTATTCTGTCCCAAGCCCATCCTTGCGCTTGCCTACGATTCCGGTGGCGTCACCACCTCAACCGTTACCGTGCCATTGGTTGCCGCCTTGGGGCTAGGCCTTTCAAGCAACATACCTGGCCGTAATCCCTTGCTCGATGGATTCGGTCTTATCGCATTCGCCAGCCTGTTTCCCATCATGAGCGTGATGGGTTACGCACAACTCAGTGAATGGATCGCCCACCGGGGCAAAGAGTCCCGGCCAGATGACGGGGGAGACTAACTATGCATTTCAAACTCATTATTGTGTTGATCGAAGACAGTAAAACCAACGCTGTGGTGGAGGCCGCCCGCGAGGCCGGCGCGACCGGATCAACTGTGATCAATCAGGCCCGCGGAGAGGGGCTAAAAAAGAGCAAAACCTTCTTCGGCCTTAATCTGGAGATCCAGCGCGACGTCATCCTGCTGATGGTAGAGGAGCACCTCAGCCGGTCGATCCTGGAAACCATTTCCGAGGTCGGCGAGTTCGATGATAAACCAGGAACAGGTATCGCTCTTCAGATAGACCTGGAAGACGCGGTGGGAGTAAGCCACCAAATTCAGGAACTGACCCATGTAGTGGAGGAAGAGTTGTGAACGATCGGAAAATTGTCCGCGTCCAGGACGTGATGAAGACCAAGTTTGACATGGTCGAAGGACTGGATACAGTGGAACAAGCACTGAATCAGATGGCACACGTGGAAACCAAATCCCTGATCGTCAATAAACGTCACGACAGCGACGAGTATGGAATGGTGATGATTTCCGACATCGCCCGCCAGGTGCTGGCCAAAGATCGCCCACCGGATCGGGTCAATATCTACGAGATCATGTCCAAGCCGGTCCTGACCGTCGACCCTGACATGGATATCCGTTATTGCGCCCGACTGTTTGGGCGCTTCCACCTTTCCCGGGCACCCGTGATCAAAGATGGTGAAATCATAGGCATTGTCAGTCTTACCGATATGGCACTCAAGGGGCTCCGACTGCAGTGAAGCAGCAGGCCGGTGATCTACTGGTCGGAGCACGGCAATGCCCTTCACCCAACCATGATGAACGACCTCCCGATAGCCCAGTGGATCTGCTGGTTATCCACAATATCAGCCTACCCCCCGAGCAATTCGGCGGGCCCTGGATCGATGATTTCTTTCTCAACCGCCTGGAACCGAACCACCACCCCTATTTCTGCACTATTTGTGAACAGCGGGTTTCCAGCCACCTGCTGATCCGGCGTGACGGCGAACTGGTTCAGTATGTCCCCTTGAATCTGCGCGCATGGCATGCCGGCAAGTCGGAATTTCAGGGCCGCCAAGACTGCAACGACTACTCCATCGGCATCGAACTGGAGGGAACGGATAACATTCCCTACACCGATGCCCAGTATCAGACACTGGTCGAGACCACACGGAAAATCATGACACTCTTCCCCAGCATAACCGCTGAGCGGATTGCCGGTCACTGTGATATTGCACCGGACCGCAAGACAGATCCCGGACCCATATTCGACTGGCAGGGTTATATGAAGGCGTTAGCACACCAAGGCTGAACGCCCGGCCCTGTCAGCAACGCACGATAAGAAAGGAAACCGACAATGACTCAGACGACGCTGATCGACCTGCTGCGCCATGGCGAACCGATAGGTGGACGCCGCTATCGCGGCCAGCGCGATGACCCCCTGAGTGAAACAGGGTGGGAACAGATGTGGCATGCAGTATCGGGGAAGACACCATGGCAACGCATTATCACATCTCCCCTGAGCCGCTGCCGTGCATTCGCCGAGGCTTTTGCTGACAAACAAGCCATCCCGATGCTGGTTGATGATCGATTGCAGGAGATCGGGTTCGGAGAGTGGGAGGGAAAGTCGGCTGCAGAATTGAGCCAGGGGGATCCGGATATCATCGCCCGTTACTATCGCGACCCATTACGCAACCGCCCGCCCGGCGCCGAACCACTGGACAGGTTCCTGACCAGGATCAGGGCCGCCTATGAAGAGGCGGTAACCAGATATCCTGGCAGTCACCTGCTACTCGTCGCCCACGCCGGTGTCATCCGCGGTCTTATTGCAGGCATTCTGCAGACCCCTCCCGAAGCAACCTTCTGGATAAACGTGGATGGCGCCCATCTGAGCCGTATCCGAGTTGGCGGGGAGCGTCCGCCAACACTGATGTTTCACGGTCGGGACCGACTCTAATCCAAGGAATCAGAAATTTCTTGTTTCCCGCAGCCCCGCTGAATTCTACCAGTGGGCGAGCAGGCGCCCTGCTTCTACCTTGTGCTCAAAACTCCGCAGGGGACGCTTCCCTTTGGCGATACACTCGCCGCTCTCGATATCGAATGCCCACTCGTGCTTGGGACATGTCAGGGTCTTACCCTCAAGTGAAAGGTGCGGAATATCGGTCACCTGGTGCGGACAGCGGCTGTCGTAGACACGGATATCTTCGCCTTTGCGGTAGACGAACAGGTGGCGCCCCTCGATCTCGTAGTAGGCTGGCTCTTCCGATGGAATCTCGTCTACCGCCGCTACATCATGCCAGTTCGGCTCTGCGTCAAGGTTCTCCGGCCGAAACTCCGGAATATCCATATCCAGCAGGATCTCGGTGGCCCATACGATCTTGGCCAGACCAAGGACGGGAAAGGCCAGCAGCAGGGCGTCGATGATTTCGTTGGGCTTTGCCCCGTTGCGCAGCGCCCGCGTCAGGTACTGGCGAAACCCGCCTTCGGTCTTGACCGCCACCTTGGTGATTACCGAGATCAGGTCTCGGGTACGGGTATCCAGATGAGTCTCAGATTTCTTCAGAAAGGAAAAATAGGCCGTCATGGCATCGGGGCGGGCCTTTATTAGATAATTCAGTGCGTCACTCATCTGGGGTACCTCTCTGGAATAACTGGTTATCGCAAAAAAACTTCGCTAATGTAGCTCATTCAGTCAGGAATACAACCCTCGCAATCTGTCAGAAATCAACCGTCGACCAGAGGCCTTATACGATTCTCTCACTCTCTTCTCGGTGCCCAAAAAAGGCATCAATCAGGATCAAAACCACTCCGACTGAGATAGCTGAATCCGCAATATTGAATGCCGGCCAGTGCCATTGGTTGTAATAAAGATCGATAAAATCGATCACGTGACCGAAAATCAAACGATCAAGCAGATTCCCAACCGCCCCGCCTATAATCAAACTGAGCGCGAGCGCCAGCCATCGATCCGTCCGTTGCAGGCGCTGGAGCCAGAATATCAGCACCAGGGTTACGGTAGCAGCCAGTACTACGAACAACCAACGCTGCCAACCGCCCTGATCACTGAGAAAACTGAAGGCGGCACCCTCGTTATAGACCAGGGTCAGGTTGAGAAAAGGCAACAGAGGTATGGTTTCGAATACCAGCAGACTGTTTTCGACCAACTGCTTACTGATCTGATCGAGAACAACGACGATAAGCGAGAGCCAAAGCCAGCGAAGCATAAGTTTTCCCGGATACAATACTTTCAGGGAGTCTCTGAATTAATTCGCGATATTAGCTATCCACGAATTGCAGTGTCTCTGTCGGCTGCAAACACGACTCAAGCAAAACGCCGGGTCTCGCCACTCGTCTCAATGTTCTCCACGCAACGACCACAGATTTCAGGATGCCCGCCGTGGCTGCCCACATCCGCTCGGTGGTGCCAACAGCGCGCGCATTTACTGTGCTCGGAGGGAGATACCACCAGCCATAGCCCTTCCACCTCAGCCGCCACTGCGGCCTCGGGTCGCCCCGAGGCCGGATGCACCCGGGCATCGGAGGTAATCAGCACGAAGCGCAATTCATCTCCCAGTATCTCCAGGACCTTGCGCAGGCCATCCTCGCAATAAAGATCGACCTCGGCATCCAGGGAGGAGCCGATGGCTCCGTCAGCCCGCAGTTGTTCCTGCTGTTTGCCCACCGCGGCCCGCACTGCGATCACTCGCTGCCAGAAGGCGCGATCGAAGGAATCGTCTTTATCCAGCGGGAAGAGACCCGGGTACCAGGTCTCGCTAAAAATGGTCTCACCGCGTTCACCTGCAATAGCCTGCCAGATTTCATCGGCGGTAAAACTCAGGATGGGGGCCAGCCAGCGGGCCATCGCCTCGATGATGTGATACATGGCGGTCTGGCAGGAACGTCGCGCCAGGCTGTCAGCGGGTGTCGTATACTGACGATCTTTGATGATATCGAGGTAGAAACCACCCATCTCGTTGACGCAGAAATTGTGAATCTTCTGGAAAATCTGGTGAAACTCACAATCCAGATAGGCTTGCTTGATCTCCTCCTGTAATTGCAGCGCCCGGTCTACCGCCCAACGATCCAGTTCGATCATCGCCTGCGATGTCACGCAATTGGTTTCCGGATCGAAGCCATTGAGATTGGCCAGCAGGAAGCGCGATGTATTACGAATCCGCCGATAGGCATCTGCGGTGCGCTTGAGGATTTCATCCGACACACTCATTTCGGCACGGTAGTCCGTCGCAGCGACCCACAGGCGAATGATATCCGCACCCTGTTTTTTCATGACATCCTGGGGCCGAACCACATTACCCTGGGACTTGGACATCTTGTGCCCGTTGGCGTCTACGGCAAAGCCATGGGTCAACAGCCCGGTATAGGGCGCGCACTTGTTGATCGCCACCGATGTGAGCAGCGACGACTGAAACCAGCCACGATGCTGGTCGGACCCCTCGAGATAGAGATCCGCCGGAAAGCTCAAATCCTTCCGCGTGTTCAAAACCGCGTAATGGGTCACTCCCGAGTCAAACCAGACATCCAAGGTGTCGGTTACCTTCTCGTAGTCCTCTGCCCTGTCCCCCAGCAGTTCCGTCGGTTTCAACGAGAACCAGGCCTCTATACCCTTCTGCTCTACCCGTTTGGCCACCTGTTCCACCAGTTGCACTGTATCCGGGTGCAACTCTCCGGTCTGCTTATGGATGAAAAGCGTGATCGGCACACCCCAGGTACGCTGGCGTGATATGCACCAGTCCGGACGGCTCGCTACCATGCCCTCAATCCGGGCCTGGCCCCAGTTTGGGATGAAGGTAACCTTCCGAATCTCATCCAGAGCGATCTGACGCAGACCATTCTGCTCCATACCGATAAACCATTGGGGTGTGGCGCGGAATATGATGGGTGTCTTGTGGCGCCAGCAGTGGGGATAGCTGTGGGCGAGCCTTGCCTCCTGCAATAGCGCGCCACGCGCCTTGAGCAGATCGATCACCTTGTCGTTGGCGGTAAAGACGTGTTCCCCCTCGAACAGTTCGGTGCCTGGCACGAATCGGCCGTCACCACCCACCGGGTTGTCCACCGGCAGATCGTAACGCTGACCGACGATATAGTCCTCCAGGCCATGTCCAGGTGCAGTATGCACTGCGCCCGTACCTGCCTCCAGGGTGACGTGTTCGCCCAGGATTATGGGCACCTCCCGCGAATAAAAGCAGTGTTTCAGCTTCAACCCTTCGAAAACATCACCGCGGCTATAGGCGATGACGTGATAATCCTCTATACCCCAGCGGTCCATGGCCTCCTTCAAAAGGCCTTCGGCTACCAGCAGGCGCTCCCTGCCAATGGGGCCCTGGGCCTGAACAACCACGTACTCCAACGCCGGATTCAACGCCACTGCCTGGTTTGCCGGCAGGGTCCAGGGGGTGGTAGTCCAGATCACCACCGACAGCGGTCCATCTCCATGGCCGTTCGGTATGGAGTGGCAACGCGCCATCAAGGCCTCGGGATCCATTACCGGAAATCGCACATCAATGGTGAAAGACTCTTTGTCCTTATACTCGACCTCGGCCTCCGCCAGGGCGGAACCACAATCGGTACACCAGTGCACAGGTTTGTATCCCTTGTGTACATGACCGTTCTGGACGATCCTGCCTAAGGCGCGGACTATGTTCGCCTCGGTCTGAAAGTCCATGGTGAGGTAAGGATGATCCCAGTCGCCCACCACGCCGAGCCGCTTGAAGTCGACACGCTGCTTGTCCACCTGCTCTGCTGCATAGTTACGGCAGGCCACTCGAAACTGGGCGGCACTCACCTTAGCCCCCGGCTTACCCACTTTTTTCTCCACCTGCAACTCGATCGGCAGCCCATGGCAGTCCCAGCCGGGCACATAGGGTGCGTCATAGCCGTCGAGGGTCCGGCTCTTGACGATGATATCCTTGAGCACCTTATTGACTGCATGGCCAATATGGATCTCGCCGTTGGCATACGGCGGGCCATCGTGAAGGATGTACTTTGGACGCCCGGCACAGGCCTCCCTGATCTTCTTGTACAGTCCCATCGCCTCCCAACGCTTCAGCGTTTCCGGTTCGCGTTGGGCCAGGTTACCCCTCATGGGAAAATCGGTCTTGGGGAGATTTAATGTGCTCTTATAATCAGTCACAGCCTATTGCCTTTATGCATCCGCTTTACTGGTTAATCTTTCGTGTGCGTAAGCGCATGAAAGTAAGAGCGATCGGAATTCGCACTTTTCGATCGCCGTATCAAAAAATCCCAAGGATGGGATTTTTTGAAGTGCCCTTGATCTTATACAGTCATACTGATGGCAGAAACCGCCGATCAACCGGCAGCGCTGTTGCGCCCGGATGCTAAAAACGGCCTGGTTCCTGCTCCCTGGACCCAAGTGGTCTCGTTGTTCCCGCTCGTCTACCAAATCCTCTCAGGAATTCCGACTTCCCGCTATCGGTATACCAAAAAACGCTTGTGCCGCCTCAACATCCCGCTGAATCTGCTGTCGCAAGGCCTCGAAGGATTCAAACCGCTTCTCGTCCCTCAGTTTAAGGCGAAATTCCACCTGTACATGCTCGCCATAAATCTGGCGTTTGAAATCGAACAGGTGCACTTCCAGAAGATAGCGCGGGTCCCCTTCCACAGTGGGCCGGGTACCAATATTGGCGACCCCCGTCAGGGGCGTGGTACCCAATCCGTGGACCAACACCGCATAGACCCCCCGCAAAGGGCTCACCCGGCGGTGCAGGTTGATATTAGCGGTGGGAAATCCGATCGTCCGTCCTCGTTCGTCCCCGTGGGCAACCCGCCCGCAGATCCGATAAGGGCGACCCAGATTTCTCTCTGCCTGTTCCAGATCTCCCTGAGCCAGGGCTTGACGGATGCGGGTACTGCTGACCCGCTCCTCACCCATGGCAAAGGTGTTCATATTCTCTACGCCAAAACCCTGCTCCTGCCCAATCCGCTGCAACAGATCGATGTCACCGGTTCGCCCCTGTCCAAACCGAAAGTCATCCCCGATCAGCAGGTAGCGCACACCCAGGCCGATTACCAGCAGTTCCTCGACAAATTCCTGGGCAGGCATGGCGGCCAGCTTATGACCGAACTCCAGCAAAACAACCCGATCGATACCGTTATCCTTGAGTGCCTGCAGCTTCTCCCGCATACGGGTCAGGCGCGCTGGCGCCTGCTCCGGGGCAAAAAATTCCCATGGTTGGGGCTCGAAGGTCACCACCGTGGTAGGCAGCGACAAATCAAGCGCCTTCTCCTTGAGATGACGAAACACTGCTCGGTGGCCAAGGTGAACCCCATCGAAGTTTCCGATGGTGGCTACGCAGCCCCGATGCTCACTACGCAGATTGTGCAACCCCCGGATGACCTGCATCGGAATCGCCCCTGGAACCGGACAAACTCAAAATCCGGCATTATAGGTGAAGTTTTGTCTCAGGTCCCCGTTTTTCAGCGGAAACGACTGTCAGATGCTTGAACTGCGAAAATGGCGCAAACGAATACCAAAACTGTAAAGCGCCAGAAAATAACTGACTGCGCCTGCCAGGATCCAGAGCAAAAGCCGCCAGATGCGATCCCAGGTGCCCATAGCCACCCACTCCTGGAGTTCTCCCTGCCCCCAAAAGAGCACAGCCCCCATCAGCACACAAGCGGCAAGCCCGCGCAGGATCAAGGATAACCAGCCCGGTTGCGGACGGTAAACCCCTTCGCGACGCAAGCCGCGAAACAGCAGGAAGGCATTGAGGGAGGCAGAGAGGCTGGTGGCCAGGGCAAGTCCGGCATGGGCCAGCGGAAACACCAGTATAATATTCATCACCATATTGCTGGCCATGGCGATGACGGCAATGCGCACCGGCGTTCGGGTATCTTGACGGGCATAGAAACCGGGGGCCAGCACCTTGATCAGGATAAATGAAACCAGCCCCAGAGAGTAGGCCATAAGGCTTCGTCTGGACATGGCCACGTCCGACGCCTGAAATACCTCCGACTGGAACAGGGTAGCGATCATCGGACCCGCCAGGAGGAACAGCCCAACCGCGGCGGGCATCCCCAGAAGCAGGACCCAGCGCAAGGCCCAGTCGATGGTGAGCGAAAAGCCCTGGGGAGATTCTGTTGCGTGTTTCTGTGACAAGCTGGGCAGGATCACGGTGGCCAGCGCCACCCCCAGCACTCCCAACGGAAACTCCATCAGGCGGTCCGAATAGTAGAGCCAGGAGATACTTCCGGTCACCAGAAAGGAGGCAATCAGTGTGTCCAGCAGCAGATTCAACTGAGTCACGGAAACACCGAACAGCGCAGGCAGCATCAATCTTCCGATGCGCCGCACCCCTTCATCTCTCGGGGCAAAGGAAAATCTGGGCAGCAGCTTTAATTGATGCAGGAACGGCAGTTGAAACAGGAACTGCACGACGCCGGCAATCAGAACACCCCACGCCAGCGCCACGATCGGTCGCTCCATCAGGGGCGAAAGCCAGAGTGCGCAACCGATCAGGGAGAGATTCAATAGCACCGGTGTAAAAGCAGGCACACCAAAACGATTATGGGTGTTGAGGATACCGCCGGCAAAAGCGGTCAGGGAGATAAACAAAAGATAGGGGAAAGTGAGCCGCAGCATCTCGGCGGCCAGTTCCAACTTTCCCTCCGAACCGATGAAACCAGGGGCAAAGATCATCACCAGCAGTGGCGCCGCAACTACACCCAACAGGGTAACTGCCAACAATACCCCAGCCAATGTACCGGCCACATGATCTACAAACTGTCTGAGCTCGGCGAAGCTGCGCCGCTCCCTGTATTCGGTGAGCACCGGAACAAAGGCAACAGAAAAGGCACCTTCGGCAAACAGACGGCGCAGGAAATTGGGTATTTTGAAAGCAACAAAAAAAGCGTCGGTTCCCGCACTGGCGCCGAATATATGGGCCAACACCAGATCCCGGACAAACCCAAGCAGTCTCGACAACAGGGTATTTGAACCCACCTTGGCAAGCGGTTTAAGCAAAGAAGCCAGTTTTTCGCCCCCCAAACCGAGTTAAACACAGGATTATAGGCCTTTCGCTCGGACTGAGAGAAATTGACGCCAGTCATTCATCAGGCTGAGCCCGATGTAATGCACTCGTAACCCCATGACGCGAGCCATTTGCCCAAGCCCCAGGATCGGTGATCGGCCTGCCTTATCTCTTGGTCGGTATAGGGCGTGTCGCAGCCAGCGACGGACAACGACCCATCGGAAGTTGACAAACCTCCCTTCACGCCCCAGAATACCCCGCTCTTTAGCGGATTCAATGATTTTTGGGAGAGCAACCTTGGCCAATTCAGCACAAGCCCGCAAGCGCGCCCGGCAGGCGGAAACGCATCGTCAGCACAATGCATCGCGCAGGCGCATGATGCGCACCGAGCTGAAAAGAGTGGTGAAAGCCATTGACAGCGGCAACAAACAGGGTGCAGTCGAGGCCTATAAGCAGGCGGTGCCGGTTATTGACCGCATCGCAAGTCAGGGCTTGATTCATAAAAACAAAGCAGCCCGCCATAAGAGCCGGCTGAATACACGGATAAAAGCCCTCTGAATCACACCGATCGACGTGATTCGCAAAACCGGCCCCAAGGCCGGTTTTTTATGCCCTGAGAGAATCCGCCGCCAGAACATCAGTCTGCCCCCCGACGCTTGCTTCTCAGGCTAAATCCGTTTCAGACTAGAACCAGATTGTCCCGATGGATCAACTCCTCTTCGTCCAGGTAACCAAGGATCTCTCTAATCCGACTGGAAGGCTCACCCTTGATCCTGTCCGCCTCCTCTGCACCATAATTCACTAATCCCCGGGCCACTTCCTGTCCCTGAGCGTCAACACAGGAAACCACTTCGCCCCGGGAAAAACCGCCACTAACCTTTTTTACACCGACCGCCAGAAGACTGCGACCCGACTCCTGCAATACCCTGACCGCACCCGCATCCAGCACCAAACGCCCCCGCACCTGCAGATGACCAGCCAACCATCGCTTACGGGCAGCATCCGGACCCTGCGCCGGTATCAACAGGGTACCGGTCTGTTTGCCTCGACCGATGAGGGACAACACCTCCGCTTCAGCACCCGGAGCGATAATCGTCGCCGTACCTGAGCGGGCAGCCAACCGGGCCGCCCGCACTTTGGTGACCATGCCACCCCGCCCCAGTCCACCTGCACCGGCACCGGCCCACTGATCCAGTCGCGGTTCATTTACCCGACTCTCTGAGATCAACTGCGCATCAGCGTGCACGCGGGGATCATGATCGAACAGCCCCTTCTGGTCGGTCAGCAGCACCAGCAGGTCCGCCTCTACCAGATTGGCCACAAGGGCAGCCAGGGTATCATTGTCACCAAACCGCAGCTCATCGGTCGCCACGGTGTCATTTTCGTTTACAACCGGCACCACCCCCAGCTCTAAAAGGGTTCTCAGGGTGCTGCGCGCATTTAAATAACGCCCCCGGTTGATCAAATCGTCATGGGTCAGTAGCACCTGGGCAGTATGCAGGCCGCGTTTCAGAAAGCAGGTTTCATAGGCGCGGATCAGACCCATCTGGCCGATAGCGGCCGCGGCCTGCAGTTCATGCAGCGAGGTCGGTCTTTGTTTCCACCCCATGCGACTCATGCCTTCCGCCACTGCGCCGGAAGAGACCAGTACCAACTCTTTTCCGGCCAGCACCCAGGCCGCCATCTGCTCGACCCAGGATGACACGGCCTCCCTGGCCAGCCCCCGGCCATCATCCGTAAGCAGGGCGCTACCGATCTTTACCACCCAGCGACGGGTGGCGAGAAGATCCTGCCGGGATGTAATCATCGTCACTTCTTTACCCCTTCATTGGATCCCAGGGCTCATCGTCAACGCCTGTTTTACCCGGCGCCCTATCCCGGGAATGGAGTTGCTCCAGATATTCCATCAGATCGTAGACCAGTCCGCGAGTACCCTCCCCGGTCAGGGCGGACACAGCGTACACCTTTCCCTCCCAGCCCAGAGACTCGATCAGACTGCGCTTTCGCGACTCCAGCTGATCATCGGTCAACAGATCCTTCTTATTCAAGACCAGCCAACGCTCCTTGGAGGCAAGTTCATCACTGAATTTTTCCAACTCGGCAAGGATTCGCCGGACCTCATGAGCCGGATCCACCGACTCATCCAGGGGGGCCAGATCGACCAGGTGCAGCAGCAGGCGGGTCCGTTCCAGGTGCTTGAGAAACCTTACCCCCAGGCCGGCACCCTCCGCCGCCCCTTCGATCACTCCAGGAATATCTGCAATGACAAAACTGCGATTTTCCCCTGCCTGAACTACACCGAGATTCGGGTAGAGGGTGGTAAACGGATAGTCCGCTATCTTTGGCCGGGCACTGGAAACCTTGCTAATCAGACTCGACTTTCCCGCATTGGGCAGACCCAGAAGGCCTACGTCCGCCAACAGGACCAGTTCTAATCGGAGCAGTCGGTTTTCGCCGGGCGTACCGGGAGTCGACTGCCGGGGGGCCCGATTGGTACTGCTTTTGAAACGGCTGTTGCCAATACCATGGTATCCACCTTGCGCGACCAGCAGGCGTTGTCCATGCTGCAGCAACTCACCAATCTGTTCCTCTGTTTCCTGATCTGCGACACGTGTTCCCACCGGAACCTGAACAATCAGGTCTACGCCCCTGTGACCGGTGCGGTTTCTCCCCATGCCCGGCCTGCCGCTTACCGCCCGGAATCGTCGCTGATGACGAAAATCGACCAGGGTATTCAAACCGGAGTCTGCCTGCAGATAGACATCACCACCATCCCCGCCATCCCCACCATCCGGACCACCCCTGGGAATATATTTCTCTCGACGGAAGCTGACACAGCCACTACCGCCGTTACCAGCTTCGACTCGGATTGTCGCTTCATCTACGAATTTCATGGCTAACTTGCGGGGTCGCTAATTTTCTGTTCAAACGTCTGCGGTGGACCCGACCAACACCCTCGAGCAGGGCACGAATCCATCCAGTTTCTGTTCGTCGGGGTCTGCACGATGCCCGCCCCATAACGCAAAAAGCCCCGTCAACAGACGAGGCCTTTCCACGATCGGCGATTGCTACGATCAGGCCGGAACCACACTCGCATACTTGCGCTTCTTCGGCCCCTTTACCTCGAATTTCACTACTCCGTCGGCCTTTGCGAACAGGGTGTGATCCTTGCCACAGCCAACATTGAGCCCATTACGGATGCGAGTCCCCCGCTGGCGCAGGATGATGCCTCCGGCATTGATTTTCTGGCCGCCATAGACCTTCACACCCAAGCGTTTGGACTCTGAATCGCGCCCGTTACGTGTACTGCCGCCTGCTTTTTTATGTGCCATATTCTAAACCTGCCTTTCAGCCTGCACTGATTCCGGTGATCTCAAGCTCGGTATACCACTGACGATGACCCTGGCGCTTCAGGTACTGCTTGCGCCGCCTGAATTTGACGATCTTGACCTTTTTGCCGCGACCGTGTGACTTCACGGTTGCGGTGACCTTGCCGCCGTTCAAATAAGGAGTACCTACCCGGATATCGTCGCCATCGCCAACCATCAGGACCTTCTCCAATCCTACCTCGGCACCTTCATCTGCACTGAGCTTTTCCACCCGAAGGGTGTCTCCCTGGGAAACCCGGTATTGTTTACCCCCGGTCTGAATTACGGCATACATACCCAATCTCCAGAAAAATCTACGATTACCGGCACGCGCGTTAATCACCTGCCCATCCCTTAAAGCGCGCCGATGGAAGAGGCGGGATTTTACCCATGCACAGGTCTAAGGTCAAACCCAAAGCTGATTAACCCGGAAACACGGCCCTAGCTGGCTCGCAAAGTGGACTGAAACGAAAAACCTGAACTCACAGAGAAGACAGAGAAACCCAGGCGCAGCCAGCTTGAGCTCCACTCGACTTCAATATCACCTCAAGGACATATTATATTAAAATTCAATACCTTATATAAATTACTGCCGCGTCTAAATTTGTAAGGCATTATTAAGAACCGAAACAGCAATCGGATCCCCAACGGGTTCAAGCGCGATCTCCCGCTTGACAGAAAAAAGGGACGAACCTAGTGTACTGTCCCCTGATTGACCCAAGTTTTCAGGGCCCCGCACACGCGGCAACAGCACAATACAAGGCTCAAATGGACATTTCTAACATCCGCCAACTGGTTGCGGACGACATGAATGCGGTAGACGCCCTGATCCTGCGGCGTCTACGATCTGATGTTGTGCTGATCAACCAAGTCGGCCACTACATCGTCAAAAGCGGTGGCAAAAGGCTGCGACCGATGATCCTGCTGCTGGCCGCCCGCTCGTTAGGCTACCAGAAGGAGAGACATATCGATCTGGCGGCGATTATCGAGTTCATCCACACCGCCACCCTACTACACGATGATGTAGTTGATGCATCAGAGATGCGCCGCAACCGCGACACCGCCAATGCGGTCTGGGGTAATGCGGCCAGCGTCCTGGTAGGGGATTTTCTCTACTCCCGCTCGTTCGAAATGATGGTGGACGTCAATATAATGCGGGTGATGGAGGTCCTCTCCCACGCAACCAACCGGATTGCCGAAGGCGAGGTGTTACAGTTGCTCAACTGCCACGAGCCTGACACGGACGAAGAAAAATACAAAGAGGTCGTCCTGCGCAAGACTGCCACCCTGTTTGAGGCAGGTGGTCGCCTTGGGGCTGTTTTATGCGGGGCCAGCCAGGAGGAGGAACAAGCGCTGGCCGACTATGGTCAACATCTCGGGATCGCCTTCCAGATCGTTGACGACGCCTTGGACTACGCTGCGTCTGAATCGGAGATCGGAAAAAATATTGGCGATGACCTGGCAGAGGGAAAGCCAACGTTGCCCCTGATCCGCGCCATGCAGGTAGGCACACCAGAGCAGAAGGCAACGCTGCGCGAAGCGATTGAAAAAGGAGGCCGGGAG
>Ga0316189_10000499_pt1 | contig 39289 bp, 39 predicted proteins | sample LowCovwburrow_MG_FD_204930 | JGI IMG/M metagenome (GOLD analysis project Ga0316189, IMG submission 204930) | Coastal sediment microbial communities from Maine, United States - Lowes Cove worm burrow | ecosystem: Environmental > Aquatic > Marine > Coastal > Sediment | place: USA: Maine...
TGGGACAAGTGAAACGATTTCTCCTTACGACGCCATGAATGGTGTTGGTGGGGCATCTGAATGGGTCTCAGCTTCAACTGACGCTTGTGAACCCTACGCTGTTGACTTGGAAATTGACCACGCTCAACCTTGTGGAACTGCACAGGACGAGTTGACGGTACTTCCCGACTTTCGTTATGATACGTTGGAAGTCGATATTGATGCAGCTACAATTTCGTTTACCGGTCGTTGCAATGTTACTGCTCCGACTGTTACTCGATCTTAACTTTAATGATAGGGACGAGTGGTGTGCTCGTCCCTATCTTTTTACTAATTCTCAGCAAGGAATAAAACATGAAGATCGGCGGACGTGAAATCAAGGGTAAGAATCGAGTTACTGTTGTATTCCCACGTGAGGGAGGGGAGGACATTGCATTCATTGCTGAAGCAGTGAGTGATTTCTCTCGAATCAATGAATTCATTAACATGCCTGAACCACCTGTTATCCAAAAACCGGGTGGTGTAGTCGAAAAGAATTTCAATGACTCAGGTTACAAAGCCCAGATTGATAGTTACAATATTACTCGTATGGCATGGATTGTTCTTGAGTCCCTCAAACCCAGTAAGATTGAATGGGATACAGTGGACATGGACAACCCCAGTACATGGACAAATTATACGAAGGATCTTGAACAAGCTGGTTTCTCGGATATCGAAATCAACCTAATCGGAAATGCTGTTCTAGAGGCTAATGCCCTAGACGAAGAGAAGCTTGAAGCGGCTCGAAAGGTTTTTCTACATGGTCAGGTGGAGGCGGAAAAAAGTACCTCTGGCCAAAGAACCCCTCAATAGAGTTTGCTATCTGGAAAGCCTGTGAACGCATAGGCATCAGACCCCCAGGGGTATATACCGATAACTGGGACGAACTTGACTCTTGGGCTCAAGCTTTAGTTATAGCCTACGACCAGCGATGTATTTTCGAGGACAATAAGGGTTTAGATAAACCTACGCCACCACCGAAAGCTGCTGGCAGGAGAAGGTAATGGTCAAGTTCACTGCTCGATTCAAGACTATTGAAATCGACGAAGCTAAGTGGGAAAAAAGACTTAAGACTCGCCTAGAGAAGAATCTTAAGAAAGCAGCAATAGTGTGGTTAAATGCTACAGTATTGCTTGCTATCCCCACTTGGTCTGGTGCATCTCGTGCGACGTTCCTTAAGTTAGCAAGAGCCGTGGGGTTCGGGTTAACTATCTCTGGAATTAAAGCGACAAGTAGTGACAACTCAAGAGCACTTGGCCCAAGAGTTGGATTTCAACAAAGCCAAGGTAAAGTCAGTGGATACAATAAAGGTAGGATCACTTTTACGTATGGTACTACTTTGTTTCATTTAGTCTTCAATGAATTCAACAACGCGAACCAGAACCCAACAGCGGGTAGGTTATTCAGTAGGTTAAATGAACCTGGACCATACAATTTTCGTAGGATCGGTCAAGCCGCCTTCGAAGATTTTGTTAAGGATGTGATTGAACTACCGTCTCCTTGGAAAGCGTTGAAGATACGGCGCATTAGGGTGGGATAATGGCAGAACAAATTATTCAAGAACTAGGGTTTGATGCATCTAAGGCAATCACTGGCATCAACCAAGCAATAGGTGCTCTCGGTAAACTTAACAGCGCCTTAAACACCACCGGCTCTACCATCTCTAAACTGAATGGTAACTCTTTCAATAAAAGTCTGAAGGGTGTTAGTACTAGCTTAAATAGAGTTGCTGGTGCCGACGCCAAAATGAAGAAGCTTTGCAACACCATTGCGAAGACTAACACTAAGACTCAGAATCTGGGTAAGTCTACCGGTGGTTTGGTAATCAGTTTTGAAACTCTAAGCCGAATTGCAATTGCTCAAGGTATCGTCCGTGGGCTTAATGCTATCCAAGCTGAGTTCGCTGAAGCTGTAACCCAAGCTAAAGACTTCGGCATTGCCTTAGCTGAAGCTGCTGCCATCGCGCCTGGTGGGGTTGATAATTTTCAGAACAGTGTCACTAACCTCAATAGAGAATTGGTTGCCACGTCTTCTTCATTCGGTTTTGATGTCCTGGATCTTGCTGAAGCAAAGTACCAAGAGTTCTCTAATCAGGTTGACAATGCTAGGGGAAGTCAAAGACTTTTCATCAATGCAAATAAACTTGCACGTATCTCCACTTCTGAAGTAAGTGAAGCAGTTGGTGCAATTTCTTCTGTCCTCAACTCCTATGATTTATCGGTAGAAAGTTCCGATGCAATCACCGCTCAATTGTTTAAGACTGTTGAGTTAGGTCGTACCCGTCTCTCCGATATTGCTGACCAGTTGGGTAACGTTACTCCACTGGCACGTAATGCTGGAATTGGTTTTACTGACCTGGGTGCTGCTCTCGCTACGATCACACGTTCTGGTGTATCACCATCTCGTGCGTTGACTCAGTTGCGAGCAATCATCAATCAGTTGACCAAACCGACAGCAGAACTACAGAAGTTGTTTACGGAGGTTCTTGGGGTTGAAGATGCACAGCAAGCCATCCAACAGTTTGGTGGACTCCAGGGAGTCTTACAGGAAATTGGTAATGCTGCTGGAGGTAGTTCATCTAGAGTCGCTGAATTGTTCTCGAACATTCGTGCCCGAAATGCTTTTAATGCACTGAATCAAAACGCTGAGCGTTTTACTGAGAATATTGAAAAACTCGGAGAAGCAGGTCAACAAGGTGCTGCCTTTTTAGATCCACTTCTGAAGGCATTCGATGATCAAGACGCAGTTCAGTTTACGAAAGCTATCAATGATTTGAAACTAGCCTTCCTTTCATTAGCTCAAGACGCACTTCCATCATTAACAGGGTTGATTCAGGCTCTGACAACAGGGGTGGAAAACCTCGGACAAGTAGTTATAAATATTGGTGTAGCTTCATTTGCTGCGTACAGCGGTTGGATGTTGGTTTCAGCTAATAGTGCATCTGTATTAAACAAAGCAGTCCTGGGTACACGGGCAGGTGTACTTGGTTTAGCTGCGGCTATCGGGTTTGGAATCGGTGAGCTGTTAAAGTTTATTGATACATCAGCGCAGGCTGGTGAAATTGAAGCAATCTTCGCAAAGAACGAGGCTATCAAAGTAGATAACCTGGAGAAGATTGCTAAAGATGCTGAAACTGCTTCTAAAGCTATTGATGAACTTGGTAAGAAGAGTCAAGAGTCATTTCGTATCTTGAACAAAGCAAGTGCTGAATCTCGAAATAGTATACGTGAATCCAATGATGATTTTGTCAGGTCAACTAATTCAGCTTTGGATAGATTGGTTTCAAATCGATCTAACTTCATCAAAGAACTGGATCAACTGATTGAAAAATCTGAGGATCGCAGAACTAAGAACACTGATGAGCAATCGAAGATTCGTGAGAAGATAGAAGGACGAGCTTTCGAGAGACAAGTGTCGGGATTTGATGATGTTCGACAAGCCTTCTTCCGTCAAGCTCGCGCACGTGAAGCACTCAATCAAGCAACACGAAGTGGAACTGATGAGGACGGTCTGGAAGAACGTCTTGAGGGGTTACAGAATGCTGAGAAGTTAGCACAGGATGCTTTGAAAACTGCTCAACAGTCAGGGAATCGAACGTCGGTTTTTCAAGCTGAGAAATTGATTGATGAAATTCTCAGAAAGCAGTTGGATACTAAGAAGCAACAGCAAGCCCTTGATGATATCCAAGTTGCCAAGGCGAAAGAAATCCGTGATAGTGAGAAAGCTAAATTAGATGAGTTGAAAGAGAACGTAAAAACTCTCCAAGACAATCTTAGCTTGTTCTCTGATCAAGGTGCTTTACTGTCTGAGTCAGATCGTGATGATGCAATCAAAAGGGCTAAAGAAGCTTTTGATAAGATTCAATCTTCCGCCCTGAGTCGGGATGACCTGGATATTTCCCAATTGCTCGGAATCACTGATCTTGGTTTGAAATTTAATGAACAGCTTTCTCAGTTGACTATTGATCCTCAAACAGATCAGATACAGCCTGCTCTTGATGAAGCTGCTAGGCAGTTGACTCTTAACATTCCTGTTAAAGCCATCTTGGATGAAGCAACTCAACTGGGGCTGGACACGGCTGGATTTGATCCTGCTAACCCACTAGCTGGGCTCGCAGATATTCAGGGTCAGGCTACTCAAGCCTTGCAAGAGAATGCTGCCTTACAGAAGGGATTGGCAGATGACGCAGCGGCTGAGGCTGAAGCTCGTTCGAATATCCTTGGTCTGATTGATAGGATCGTTGATAAGAACAGGGAGAATGCTGAGAATCTTCAATCATCCTTTTTACCAACAGATCAGTTCTTTGGGGCTAAACTAGGAGATCAAGTTGACACACTTGAGTCAAGGCTCAGAGGTGTCGCTAATCAATCTTTAATTGACCCCAAGAATATTGAACAAGTCGAACAATTACTTCTGGCATTTGAAAGTCAAACCGCTGGAGGGATTGGTGGTACTGCTGTCTTTGGAGGATTTCAGGAAAACCTCAACGCTATCATTGAAGGTTTAACAAAACTCAGGGAGCTACAATCACAGAACATAGGAAATGTAGGTGCTCAAAATAGAGCAACTGGGCAAGGAGCCGGTCTGACTGAGTTGGAGAATACCATCAACAATGCTATTCTGAAACAAGAGTTACTGACTAAGGAGGTTGGTGACTCACAGATTGCACAGCAGAGTTATAACTCACAGATTGAAGTTGGTATCGCTAGTGTTGGTGGTCTAGCAAATGGCTATGCTGAAACAGTGAGACAGATCGCTGCTGCTGAAGCTGCACAGAAACGATTGAATGCCGCTCAATCACAAAGTGGTGGAGGGAGTGCTGCTCCAAGGATGTTTGGTGGTCCACTGTTTCGAGCCGGGGGTGGCTTCACTCCACGTGGTTCTGATACAGTACCTGCTATGTTGAGCCCTGGTGAGTTTGTTGTGAACTCTCGTTCTTCTCGAAAGTTTGCTTCCCAATTAAACGCAATGAATGCTGGTATCACCCCTGTCTTCCGACAAGAAGGTGGTGCAGTAAACAATAACACTGTAAATGTAGGTGATATCAACGTGAATGGAACTTCCAATCCCGATGACACCGCAAGACGTGTCGTGACGCAACTTCGCCGTGAGTTCCGTCGTGGTACAAGTTCCCGTCTCTAATCAACACGGCAAACAATTTTGGAGAATGATTTATGTTTGACAAAGTAAATTTCCGTCAGACTGCTGGTGTTGAGAAAAGTCGATCCGGACGCCCGAGTGGTGGTGTCGGTGATCGGTTTGAGCCCAAGGGTTTCTTTGTGGCGGAACATTGGCGGGATGGCTTGCTCATCGGTAAGTATCGAATGCGAAATGGTATCGTCAATGAAGGTAAGAATAACATCTTCGATGTATACTTTGATAGTGGTACTCCGATTACCCTTTGGTACATGTTGCTCGTTGACAATGCTCTCTTCGGGAGTCTCGATGCCACTGATACGTATGATGATATCGATCAAGCAGGTAATGATTGGGATGAGTTCAAAACTTACACTGATCCTGGTAACTCCAACAGTACGGTAACCCGACCTATCTGGAACCCTGATGCGGCTTCTGGTCAATCCATTAGCAACGGTACTCAGACTGTCTTCGATATTACTGGTACTGCTACTGTGAAAGGTCTTGGAATCGTCGGCGGTGGTGCTGCTTCGAATACGAAGGGCGATCACGCTGCTGATGGTACACTCTGGTCAACGGCTCTGTTTGACCAAGGTGACACTGCTGTCATCAATGGTGACCAATTGAAAATCACTTACACTGTAAGTGCATAATACACTGCGGGGAAGACGCAGTAAAATTCCCTTGCCGAGAATCTGGGTGGCTGAAGGAACAGCCACCCAGTCTCTTTAGATAGGTACGCTATGGTTACTAAACGAGAACAATTTGCCAACGACGGACGTAGTCTTCTCAATGGTTCTATTACTGCTGTTGCTACTAGCCTAACCGTAGATGATGCCTCCACTTTTCCTAGCGATGGAAATTTCCGTATACAGGTTGAAAGTGAAGTCATGTTGGTGACTGCGGTCTCAACTAATACTTTCACGGTTGTCAGAGGTCAGGAGAGTACCACAGGTGCCACCCACGCTGATAACATCTTAGTCCAGCAAATTGTCACTGATGAGTCTATTCGTCAAGTCATCGAGGACGACCTCTTATTTGCTAACACAAAACCACTCTACCACAGTATCACTAACGTCAGTGGAACTCAGCTAACAGTTAGTAGCTTTACTTGGGTCAATCAAGGGTCAGCCACTGCTACCGATGTAGATGATGCTATCTATATGACCTTCCCTACTGATGCTGCAACTCAAAGTAGAGGGTTAGCACTAGCTGACCCTGCAACGCCGTGGACATGCACAGTAGGCTTTCGACCGTTTATCGTGAACAACGATGTAGGTACTCTTGGGTTCCCACAAATTAATCTGGGCTTCAGAGATTCATCTACTGCTAGGGTCTCAGCGTTAGCTTATCATTTTCGAGATGGTGCTAATGGTTATGAAGTCATTCGACTTACGAATGCTACCACCGCCTCGACAGCGTCCTTAACTCGTTTCACGAGTACGACTTCTGAAGATGTATGGATGAGAATCTCTGACAACAATACCAATCATGTATTCAGTGTCTCAATCGATGGCGTGAACTGGGTTGAACTACATAGTGAGGCACGCACAGCATGGACTACAACCCCTGACCAAATCTTCTTTGGTGCTGACCCTGCCGGTTGTACCCAATCGCCTGGAACAGCAGTTACTTTGTTTCATTACAGTCTTGCACCCTCGATATTATAATATGGCAACTCAATTCGAAAGATACAGCAACTCAGCATTCTCGTTTGTTAAGACGGCGATTGCTATAGGTGACTCATCAATTGATGTTTACACAACAAGGCGTTTCCAAGAGGGGGTTAATGTCCGTATCAAAGTTGGGCAGGAGATTATGCGAGTCACGGCTGTCACAGACGATGATACCTTGGCTGTCACTCGTGCTGTGGATGGTACAACTGAGCAAGCACATGAAGTTGGTGATCTAGTTATCGGCATCCTCAATCAAGGGGGTCTAGACCAAACATTGACTGATAGGATTGTATACGCCAAAACGCGACCACAACAGAATAAGATCCTTGACGAAAATGGTGATGTACTTGCTGCTGGGGATTTTACTTGGTTGAATCAAGGTAGTGCGACGGCAACCGATTCTAATGGTAGTATTTGGTTTGACGGGAGTAACTCAGCGGCGGCTGATTATCATGTTCTACTCACTAATGCTCCAGCTTCGACTCCGTGGACCGCAACATTAGGTTTTAGACCTATGTTGTCAAATGGAAATACCAGTACTGATGGTTTCCCTCAGTGTGCGTTAGTGGTAAAAAATACTGTGGACGCCAAATTAGTACTGATGAATTACCGTTTCCGAGACACTGGTTTTGGAGCAGGTAATGGATCTATACAGCAGCAAGTTTCAAACATGACAAGTGTCACAGCCTTTAGTAGTACGGCAGGCACAATTCATAATTGGAGTTTCCGAAGTCAGACTACGGTGTGGTACCGTGTAACTGACAATGGTACTAACCTTGTCTGGGATACATCTGCTGACGGTGTACATTGGCAGAACTACGGGTCTTTTGGGAGGACAGCACACCTAACCAGTGCGCCGAATCAAGTAGGTTTTGGTGTTAACCCATCAGGTGCTGAACCAGCGGGTGGTACACCAATTAATCAGTATTGTTTGTTCACACACTTTAGCATTACCTAACCAAGCGGAGATAGGGTGGGATGACAATATTTAATAATACAGCCAGCCATACGTTGACTCTCGTGCAAAATGGAGTTGAAGCTGGTTCTCAAAATCCACCCTGGTCTGGTAAACCTGGACATTCAGTCGCAACCTTAGGAGGTGATTTCCTCCCTGGTCGATCTGAACTCTTTGATTATAATAGTCAACTAGGTAGTGTAGTCAGCCCCGTCAGTCGTTCCAGTAATATATCTCCAGGTTTGTTCGCAGTCTCAGGTGCTGTTTCCATCTTAACTGCCAGCAGCACAGTAACGTTTACAAATAGTACTGTTGATGTCGAAAAGAGTAAACCACGAACTGCTGACCACACTATAACTTTTACTCAGACCAATGCTAGAGCAGGTGCATGGAGTCCAACTGCTGCGAGTACAATTACTTTTTCACAGACTGATGGTGTTGCTGCGCCTAGGGATGTGTCTGCTTCTAACTCTCTGAGTCTGACACAGACTTCTAGCTCGGGTTTGTTTACTCGTTCTGCTTGGAGCACTGTAGCGTTTACTCAGTTTGGTCAGGATGGTAAAGAGAAGATTCTTACAGCCGGTAATACACTGGCTCTTGTGCAAACCAGTTCGAGTGGTTTTTACTCAAGGTCTGCCTGGAACTCACTAAGTCTTACTCAAACAAATTCTAGAATCTTTGCTTCAGCACTCGCGGCTGTACTTACTGCATCGAATACATTAGTACCCTCCGACTCTACACAGAGAGTCTTGATCAAAGTCACTGCTATCGGTCTTACTGCTAGCCATACTTTGACAATGGCTCAACGTGCGATTTTCCCAATAGAACTTACTGCTAGTGGTTCAATTACCTTCACTGATGCGGCGGACGGTGTTCCTGGTAAGTCTGGAACTCAAACATTGGATCTTGTTCAAACTGTGATCCTGAATCAGGTTCGAGATCGTACTGCCAGTGACACATTAGCTTTGACGCATGTATTCACCTATGTCCAACTGAGGGATGGTGTGCCCATCGTAGGGTTGGGCGATTGTGATGCGACAAGACAGTATGCTCCTCTATCGGGTGGGGATGGGTCGCCTAGTGTGCGACCCATTGCACCGTCTCTAAACCGTCAGACTGATGTTGTATTGTTCTCCCCAACTGGAGGCATCTGTGATGCGTCTAGTTCGATCACTCTGAGGACTCCAAACTTTGGGGACCGCGATAGGAACCAGTACAACAGAATCAACAGGGAGTCACGTGGTGGCTCTCTGACGGTGTTCAGGGACCCGCAGTGGCCCAGTGAGAGGACTCTTGTCATGGACTTTAGTGGAATGAAAGATTCCCAAGTCGATACTATGGTTACGTTCTTAGAAGACACCTTGGGTCAGAAGGTAGGACTTCGAGATTGGCATGGTCGTGTGTGGTTTGGTTTAATTGTTAATCCAGATACTGCTATTGTCCGGACCGGAACCAATAGGAATGACATTAGTATCGAACTGGAAGTAGATGACACTGAACTTGAACTACAAGCTTGTAGTTCTTTCGCATTATCTCAGACTAATGCAAGAGAGGTAGTATAATGGCTTTCATACTTCAAGCTCCCAGTCCTGCCTTGTCGACTACTACTTACCTACCCAACCCAGATTTGGGAGATTCGATAGCACCAACTGGTACACTGGACTTTAAGAGATCAATGAATGGGACCAAGTACGCTTACGTCAAATCGCGTGACAGACGGAAGAAGTTTGTGTGGTCCTTTTCATTGTCTCAACATAAAGCGTTAGAGTTGCAAGCATTCTTTGATGCTTTCAACGCTTCTGATATCAGAATTACTGATCATTTTGGAAAGGTGTACATTGGAAATTTTACTACGAACCCATTCGAATTCGAAGCAGTTGGTCGTTCGGTTGCGTCCCCAGGGAACGATACCTCCGCTCAAGTCCAGCTTGAATTTGAAGGATTTGAACAGACTTCCTAAGACCCAAGAGGTCGCACTTGATTTGATCACTCGGGCTTACTGGGCATTAATGATGAATGCATTAGAGCCGGTAAGTCCTGAGGAGATCTATACACAAAATGACATCGAAGAGTTAGTTGATCACTTAAGGGAATATCTCAATGGCTAGAACAATCTCAACAGCTTCCCAGACTTTGCTTGATCAAAATCTTGGGACTGAACCTGCACTCATTATTGAGATCCAGTGGGTTGATGGTGGATCTATCAATACCTATTCCGATAAAGACCTGGGTGGGAACGAAGGTAAGATCCTAGACGTTAGTGGTCTCGATAACACGGTTGTGGTCCAAGGTGTAAAGGCAGGTACGTCCGGTGACTCACAGCAAATTAGTGTGACTCTAGATGACACTGATGGGTCTATTAAGAATATTATGGATACTCATGATATCCATAAAGAACAGGCGTGGGTTTACCAGTGGTTCCAAGGTTTAGACCAAAATGATAAGTTCCTAATCTTCAAAGGTCAAATCTCAAGTCCAATACAATGGAACGAGGGTGACCGAACGGTTTCGTTTGATATCATTACTAGGATTGAGGACGCAGAGGTTGGCTTCTCTATGGAGGAGGGTAACTTTGAATTTGTCCCAGAGGATCTGATTGGTCAATCTTGGCCATTAGTATTTGGTACAGTCATCACCTGCCCCGCATTGAAAACTAGATCCCCTCGTAAAGGTCTTCTGAAGACTCCGTTTGGAATTCGGGATTACATGCTGGCACCTAAGAAAGAACAAGCTAGTAAAGTCTGTTGCCCTTGGGTGTTCGTTGGATTTCGTTCTTATTATGATCCAAACTCAGGAGGTGCCTGGGGATCTGGTAATCTGAACATTCGACCTGTATACGAAAAAGATGTGTCCTGCCAATGTAAGAGACTGGCGATTCAATGTGAAATGGATCTAAACATCGCTTCGCAAGCGGCATGGGAATTCTCGACGATTGAAATCATCGACGGTGACTTATTTCCCCAGGGTGTTTATCTTACATTGAATATCAATGGAGCAAGGATTGGTGGAACCTTTGCCGGTACTGCATCTAGTCCTTCTACTACATTCAATATCGCTGGTAGGCAGCATCCAAAATTCGTAGCTCAAGATCCTGCAATCCCACCTATCAAAAGTTTTGGTTGTGATGATCCACCGACTGGTCAAGAGAACGATCCTAACCAAGGGACAGGCGTTGGTACGCAAACATGTTTTCTCCCCGGTAGTTGTACTGGGTGGGGTTCCACATGGAACTTTGAAAACATCTTAGGAGATACTAATAACTCTTCAGAACAACTCGCTTGGAATTATCTAGCAACTTTTCAAGAGGCTGGGTTCTTTTGGGCAGAGCCGGGTTCCGAAGTAACACTGGAGTCGGATAAGGAAATCGTATATGTCGCAAACCTATTACCTTCCACTGTTCATCAGGTGAAAGCTTGGCGTACATTTGAAGTGAGCGGTATCCGGCAACTCACTACAGTCCCTACTAGTTACTATAGTACTCGTCAATCAGACTTCAACGGGTACACTGTTACTGAGGTTGTACTCAGTCAAGCTCTTTCACTTAGAAGCGAAGGATGGGAAGATGATATCTTCGTTACCCAGACTTCCAGTGTTGGACCTAATCCTGTTGATATCATGGAATGGCTGATCACGACCTACACGTCGTTTACATGGGATGCAAGTTTTGCTACTATCAAGACCAAGGTGGATAAGTATCCAATGAACTTTATGGTCCCTGGTAGAAAAAACATTCTCTCTTTGTTACAGGAGATGGCTTTCCAGGGTCGTATGGCATTGGTACTGAGGGACGATGAATTCAACTTAACCTATCTATCCGATGAACCTATAGAAGATGGTTCCATTGGAGAGAGTGATGTTATCGCGAATACTCTCGTCATTGATCACACTGACACAGAGGATCTGGTAACTAAGCTTGTTGCTGAATGGAGACCTGAGTGCCATTTGGATGATCCATATAAAATCATCCTTCGTTTCAATGTACGGAAATATGGTACACAGGAAGAGACGTTTGATTTCTATTGTTACAACATTCAAGAGTTAGTGATCAAATCAGCCACGTTCTGGTTAATCCGAATGGCAAATACTTGGCGTAAGATCATCTGTCAGACGCCAATCAATAAGCTAGTGTTAGAGAGTCTGGATGGTGTGTTCGTCACACTGCCTGATGTAGCTGATGGTACTATCAAGTGCCGTGTAGAAACAGCCACGTACAACTCTGCTGACCATGCAATTGATTTTGTTGTTCAGACACCAGTGCGAGCGGGAGAGCGGACAGCTTTTCCATTCCACTACCCGGCGGATATTGACATTGATGAGTTACATCCAACGATTGAAGATATCCAGTTCGGTAACGCTGGTGGGTCAGGACCTAACGTTGATGTTGAGGCACCACAAGGGCATGTTCTAGGTAATGGTCAATCATTACCACAAGGTTTTTCCTTTGGTCAAAAATCACCATGTGATCCATTGACTACGAACAGTAGTTTCACTCGACCTGAGAACATCTCATTTAAGTGCCGCCCCGATCATGGTGATCAGCAACCATCTGATACCGATGATACTAAACCTGAGGTCAAGATTCAAGATAACACTGGGTCCGTTCCTCCAGGGCAATCCCCAGGGGATACAAAATCTGCTGCTGATAGTCAAATCATTAAGAATGATTTTACACAGGAAGGTAAGAATGGTGGGACAACTACTCGCCAAACCAACAATACCGGAACTGGAACTGGTGGTACCGATGGTGGTGGTGCTGGTGATAATGGTGGTGCTGGTGGGGGTGGGATTGCTAATCCCGATGCTGATCAACAGAAGTCGAACATGGCAAATCAACCTTCGAAAGAGGAGTTGGAAGCACAGAATAAATGTCACTTCACTGCGACAATTACGTTCTTCGATGCTGTTACGAATGTCAGGATTAAGAATGGTGAGTCCTGTAATTCTCCAATGGAGAACCCATGTGCAAGTGCTAATGGTTGGTGCTTCTGCCAAGATCCTGGTAAAGAAGGTTGTGTAGTTGGTAACCAAGTGTTATCAACAACAGAATCATTCCACTTTGACACAGCAGCAGAACGTAATGCGTTTGTTGCTGCTGTTCAAGATATGCCTGATCGTAAGGGTACTGTTGGCAGTTCACATCCTGGTTTTGTAACTACGGAAGATTATAATCCCCCAGGTTGTAATGAAGCATCAGATCCAGCGAATCCTGGTATCATTGGGTATGACACTGATGACTCTAGTCAGGAAGTTAGTATTATCGGTCATCAAGGATTCATGACTGATAGTCCAGCTCCTCTACCACTTTGTATTAACGGTATTCCTCAATAAGGAGAATAAGATGGGTTGTGGTGGTTGTCAAGGCGGCAAGGTGAGAATAGACTTACCGCCAGTAACTAGTCCTGTAATGAATCAAGAAGGTGCCATCGAGTACCCGGAAGGTCATGATATCCCTGAGATTCAGGGATATCATGCAGATCCGGAAAACGATAGAGTCTTGATTCCTGATGATGGTGTAGGGTGTGATTATCGAATCGCAGGTATCCTAATGCAGCGTGATGGTTCTTATAAACCTCACTTTGTTTGCAGGCACACCCAGTGTGAGCACAAGTCTAAACCTGTTACAATGGACATCTGTAAAGGATGTCCTTTCAGGAACAAGGTTAACGAATAACGGCTCGCATCAGCGTTGCGTACAATTTAGCAGTTGCTATGCAGTCTGCTAAAGCGTCATGTGCATTCTCGTATGGGATTCCAAACTGATGGCACAAAGCGCCAAGTCCTAATGATGTGAAAGGTTTATTCTTTCCCATCATTACGGAACGGTCGTTCAACATACCCGCGAATATCATAGTATCCCGAGGGTGTGGATGGAAAATGGAATTAAGAAGATCTGGACCCAACCAAGGGACAAGGAAACTTCTTTCATAAGCCCAGTTGTGAGCGACCGGTGTTAAACGTCTACTGTGTCCGAGTGGCAACTTAGAAAACCAATCCAGGAGGAGGTCAAGTACTCTCTCCTGTGTTGGTGCATTCGCCACAAAGTCATCGATACTCAAACCATGTACCTTCCCTGCTTTAGCTTCAGCTCTTTCAGGGAAGTCCGGTTTGATATTACAATAGAAAGGTTTGACATCTGCGATCTCCAATTCGATAGTCAAAGGGACTATCGCAACTTGAATTACTTCATGGAACCCACAGACTCGTCCAGTTGTTTCTACATCAATGACTGCCAGAGGGTTTCCATTCAAATGATGTAGTGATGATATCTCAGTCATTCTTTAACCTCTTTAACCTCTTTTGTTCAGCCCAATGAGCCATACGTTTGGAGAATAGTTCGGCATCAATAACAGGAGTGTCTTTATAGTTTAATTCCATCAAAGCACACAGGTTCCAAATCGCGTGTGATATGTGGGAACACCCTGAGTCTTCATCGTACATCTCACCTTTGAGAAAGTAATCAAGGTGACGTGCCATAGAATCCAGGTACTCCTCATCAGGTTTACCACCAATCGCCCAGTTACCGTCTTCGTACTTGTTGGCACCGAACTCCTTAACACGGGCGATGCCTTCTAGTGCTTTGTGAAACGACCGAGCAAAGTAACCTAACTTGGGTTTCCCTTCATCGAACCGTTCTGCAACCTTGGGTGGTACTGCAACCTTGGGTGGTACTGCAACCTTGGGTGGTACTGCCTTACTATCACTATCAAGTTGTTCGTAAATCTCTCGGTAATTACTCATTGTTATTCCTTTCTAACTAACTTTTGTCGGAACCTCACAAGGGGAGATAATTGTTCGTCACCTTGATAAGGTGTCAAAGATACGTTCCCGAGACACATAACATTGTTCTCGAACCTACCGAACGGTAATATCTCCCGCTGTCGGAATTCATCAGTGACCTTGGGATAAGTCCAAGTGTACTTTTGATCTTCAGTCATCCACTCCTTCATTGCATTGTAAAAGTCCTTGAGTTTAACATGCGCACCTGGAACACGGTAACACTTTTCTTCAATGAATTGATCTAGTAAAGTGTGGACAGATTCTTCTGCCAATCGTTTACTCTCTGTACAGAGTACAGGAAGTCGCAATCGACCAGGAGCGTCCGGTAACTTTAACTCAAGCAGAGTCCTTAGAAACGCTGGTGCTTCATCACGAAGTTTAGACAGCAGTGTATCCTTTGGTATCTCTGCTCCATCTAACATAGGTACATGCATCATGACGATGCGAGTATCTCCTGGGAAGATCGGGCAGAAGTTTTTGTCATTTGCCGTTTGCACCCAGTGAGTGGTGTTCTTGACTTGGACAGGTTGTTGGAACTTAGCGTGAATCAAAATCTCCTCACCTGTGACCCAAGCTTTCATACGGTTGTAAGCTGATGAGCCATCCGAACTCAGGTTTGTCTCTTCAACAACACACAGTACGGCGGCGTTGATTTCACCGTTGAAGTTACCTTTACTTTTCAAAGCTTCATCAGCGAATTGAACTCCTCCTGACATTAAGAGTGACAAGGCTTCATGGAAAATAGACTTACCGCTGTTCTGAGGTCCATAGAAAAATAGGTAGGGAAGTTTACAATAGGGATCTCGCATCATCAGTGCTGCCCAGTAACGTAAGTAGTCAGCACCTGTATGGATACCTGCCTCTCGACACCAGTTATCTTCTTTGAGGATTGAATCCAGATCTTGCCCACAGTGATCCATAATCATATCCCAGTGTCGGTGGTCTTGTCCACTCTCCCCTGGGGTGACAGCGAATTGAGGGGCATGTCTATTCCAACGACGGTGACCTAAATACTCTGGTTGAAATGGCACGTTTACAATCTTCCAGTTACGAATAACAAGACGACCAAGAGTTTCCTCAACCTGATCAGGAGTCCAGATACGTAACGCCGAACGAGTGTTGTCTTTGTTTTGACCGATCCACTCCCCTTCTTCATTAAGGACTACCCATTGTGAAAACTCATTATTCATATCTACTAAGGCACGAACACGGTCGTCAAAACTGACTTCCTCTTCTTCTCGTGTCCCCTCAGTCTGAGCGTTGCGAGCAAGACGTGTGAACTTGCGTCCCTTTTCTATCCAACCTTTCGGAAGCTTGTCATCCTTTTTCTTTTCGATCTCCAGTACTAGCTGTGCTTGTTTATTTGGGCGAAGAATGATCTTACGTCCTTCACTGGACCCATAGAAAGTTAACCATTCTTTGTCCAGAGGTAACTCATCACCGAGGGCATTACAGACCTTGGATACATCATCGAAGTCAGTGAAGACCCAACCTTTCCCATCAGGATCTTCGACTCCTCCAAACACATTAGCGGCTTGCATCAGTGATGGAGCACGGTTGAAATAGGTCCAAGTCCAATCACCCGATTCTTGATTCCATGTGTCATGCTCTCGGGCACCACGTCCAAAACGTGTAATCCGTAGTCCACCGTTTTTGATTGGGAACGCGAAGCAGTTGGGTTTTCCCATATCCTTACCTGCTGATAAGGTCTTGAAGAAACCTTGGTACTCCTCTGGATATTGCTCAATCAAATCCTGAAAAGCCTTACTGTGCGTCTGCCAGCAGTGGTGATCTGGAACCCACACGATGGAATAACCCATCTGGTGTACACGTTCTTCAATCAATTTATGTGTGTCATCCAATTCAATCTTAACTCTTGATGAAGTCTGTGCTTCGAAAGAGTCATAATCAGCGGAGTCAATACCACTGAACCTAATCTTGGAGTGACGACCTGTGATTACATCAAGGTTGTCTTTCCAGTTACTAGGTAGATTGGGGCAGAAGGTGTCGTAGTCTTTGATGATAGATAGACCTTGGTTTGCTTCAGACACCTTACGATGCCATACCCACATGTTACCACCCAACACGTCCATATTACCCCTGAAGTCGAACCCCGCTTCTCGCTCCATGAGTCCCAGAACCGAACGTGCTAGGGCAGCATGAACGTTGTGGTTCTCACAGTCGGGTGCGTCTTGGGGATCAAAGAACACATAGAGATGTAGACCAGCACCCCCAGTTGATCGACGGACTTGAACCCACGGGATCGTGGCGGCAGCTTCTTTAACCTTTAGTAGCTGGTCATCACTGACGCCGACACCCTGAGCGTGCCCTGTGATGGCATCAAAGTCAAATCCAACCCACATTGATTGCTTCTTTTTCCAGTTCCAGCCGGTCATTCCGACACACTCCACGTGCCTGACAAGAGGGAAACCGAGTGGATTATCATTGAAATAAGGTTCACTCATCGCGTTACGCGGTACCCTGACATGATGATATTTGTAAGTCCCCAGGTCTTCACTAGCCACTGCCCATGTGTTCTTGACGAGTTGATTGCCATTATACACTGGTTCGCCATCAGTTGGGTCGACCATCACTTGGCATTCCATATCGCCATTACAACGAGAGGTGAGGTCTTGGGCATAGTTGATTGGGACGGTCTTTAGAAACGACTCAATTGCTTCTGTAGTACGGACTTGCGTCATAAAATTCCTCCGGAGAAATGATCTGTTACTACAAGTATACCACCGATAATCGTTATGTCAAGTATAATCTGAACTTTATTTTGCGCAACGGCTCCCTGGAGCATTTGAGCTTTGACCTCGAAAAGAGGTACAGTAAAGAGAAAAAGTTTTTATAAAAAATGTTCTTTGGTTTCTAATTTCCGCAAATGTATCTCCAGAAGTCAAATAGTAGTAAATAGAGTAATGTTTAACCCTCAAAAACAAGGGGTTTGCTAGCGTTTTTGTATTTTGAGCAAGGGTCAAAATCATGTCAAATCAATGTCAAATGGTCAAAATGGACCTCATTAAACCAGCATGGAACATGCTTCGCCCCGTCAGGGAGTCAGATGTAGAGTACCTGGAGATGCAGGATTCGATTCGAGACAATGGCGTTCTCAATTCAATCCTAGTCCGACCACACCCCACTCAAGATGGGTACTACGAAGTCATTGATGGGATGTGGAGATATTTTTCTGTAAAATCACTTGACATTCCGGAAATACCGTGTATACTTAAAGTAGGGATTGAGACGGATGAGCAGTATTTAGCGTTGCAGATACAATGTAACGCTGTTACCTATGACACCCGTCCTATCGAGTTTGCCGAACAAATGGAGAGGTTAGTAGAGATACTGGAACAGAGAGGTTCTAAAGTATCCATCACGGAGTTGGCACGATACGTTAGCAAGAGCAGCACGTGGGTAAGTAACAGACTCAAACTACTGAAGTTATGCGACAAGGCAAAGGACCAAATCAAAAACGGGACACTGACATTAGGTAAAGCGGTCGCCTTGGCACGGGTACACAGCCATGCACATCAGGAGAGACTACTACTCCTAGCTAAAGACTTGAAGACTATCGACTTTGAATTTGAAATCGGTAAGTTCATCGCCCGAGAGAATGCCAAGGCAGTGGAGAATCAGAGACATAGAAGAGAAGAGGTGACACTTGTACCGAGACTGCAATCTACAGACTCCCTACTAAAGGAATTGGACAGTCTGAACAATGTTGCTCAATTAATTGTGCAAAATGATTTGACAACTGCCCTAGAAGGTGCTAGAGTTACACTAGAGTGGGTGTTGAATTTGCACGATCAAGGAAGAGTGGATCAGGTTAAGGAGATGAGACACAAACTGAGTTATGATGAGAGGCGAGATATAATTGGAAGGAGAAGGTATGAAGAACTAAGTGAAATGAGAAAATTGAAAGAAGCACGAGAACGCGAAACTAGAAAATCTTTTGGAGAAATTGAAGAACATGGGTAATGAACTTACAAAACTGGACGATCTGAATTCTTTGTTTGGTGCTAATGGCGCACTGTCTACTCAATCCGCAGAAGACCTCAAAGAGGTTGAAGCTTTATCGAAGGCATCGGGTTTCCTCCCCCGAATCCAACTGTATTACAGAGGGAAGCCAATTGATAAGGATTTGATCAGCAAGGGTCATTTCGGTTCACCCCGGTCAGCGGATGATATCCGAGACCTCGGAAAGAACATCGATGTACTGGTGTTCGCTCGAAAGCCAAAAGCTATCGACATGTCCGACACGGATAACATCATTACATCCAATGATGTTAAGAGTGACGAGTTCAAACGTATCGTTGATGCCGCAGACAACACTAGTGATAGTGGTTGTGCTTACGGTCCGACGTACCTTGTATTTGAACGCAGCACCGGAGAGTTCTTTGAGTTCTTCTGTGGTAACAAATCTTCTCGAATCGAATCGAGTAAGATTAACTCTTACCTCCCAGTGACCCCTGCGATGATCAAAGCGGGTGTGACAGAGGAAGAGAAACCACGGGGTCCTAAACCAATGGCACTGACTGCTCAGTACTTGGAAAAGGGAACATGGTCCTGGTTCGCCCCAAAGGCGGGCGACGGTTTGACACCTTTCAAGAAACTTCCTACAGTGGAAGATATTGAAACTCAGGTTACCAAGTTCTTGAAGAAGGACGAAGGTGAAGGCGTTGAGGCTGTCTCTGAGAATGAGACTAAGTCGAAACGAAAGCGATAGGACGGCTCAAGCAGGGGGTAGAAATACCCCCTGCTTTCTTTTACGAGGTTACCATGTATGGCTGAACAGCTACAAAACAATGCACGCAATAGTTCTCCTTCGACAATAACATCAGTTGCAACTACCATTACTGTCAACGATGGGTCTGTCTTTCCAGCGTCGGGTGACTTTCGCGTGGTCCTAGAGAGCGACTCAACATACGAAGCGGTTGTCTGTACCTCCCGAGCGTCTGATGTTCTTACGGTGACACGTGCCCAAGAAGGCACCTCTGCCGTTGAGCATCCATCTGGCACTATAGTGACTCACACAGTGACTGATGAAGGCATCTTCCAATACATCAAAGCAGATGTCCCTGTCTTTAGAGATGGGTTAACTGCTGCCCACTTAAGAAGTTTCAATGGTGATAAACTACAGTCAAGTGACTTCGGTTGGGTAAATCAAAACACAGCGACTCGATCTGACAACACAGACGGCAGTATCTCACTATTTGCACCAGAGAATGTTGGTCCTAATCAACTAAGGATCTTGACAAAGGACGCACCTAGTGCTGGTAATAAGCCTTGGAAACTGACTGCCGCGATCATTCCCACATTACATAATTACAATGACACAACGACCCTGACCTTGTGTCACACGGGGATTGGTTTGAGAGACCAGTCCAGTGGTCGTTTGTGGTTGATATCGCATGGGTTTGCAACCAGAGGTGCTCCAGGTACGATCAATGACCGTCACATGGTCGGAGACTACTCAGGTCCATCCAATAACTTCGTCACAAACTTCGCTGACATTAATTTCCCTCGCGGCACGGACGTGCAGTATCTTCAGATCGAACATCAGGCTGACGACGTGGTATTTAGGTCCAGTGCTGATGGAGTATACTGGAGAACACTAACAACACAAGATGCGACCGCAGCAGGTAGAACATTCAATCAATTAGTGTTCTTCGCTAACGCTGGGAATAGTACAACAAACGCCGATCAATTTGATACCTACGGCACACTTATATCTTGGAGTGAAGAGAATGCCTAAGTTTGAACAGTTTGGACTCAATGCTGAATCTCGTTTGAACGAGAGTATCAGTAACGTGTCCACATCATTAGATGTAGTTTCTGCCACGAGGTTTCCGACCGATGGTAACTTCAGGATTGTGATCGGAACTGAGATCATCCTAGTGACAGCAGTGTCTACAAACACGTTCACAATCACACGTGGCGTAGAGGGAACCACCGCTCAGACTCACGACGCTGGATCAAGGGTATCACAAATCTTAACCGCTGGTGGCATCGAGCAACTGACAAAAGATTCTATGGTGTTGTTTCAGGACACTAGTCGCCCAGTGATGAACACTATCGTTAACTCATCCGGTACGGCACTGACCGAATCAAGTTTCACCTGGGATAACCAAGGCACCGCGACTGCGACAGATCTTAATAGTGGTGGTATCAGTTTAGTTGCGCCTACAGCGACGGGTGAGAGTCTCAGAGTGAAGTACAGAACAGCAGACGCCGCTCCTTACACATTAAAGGCGGCGTTCATGCCTCAGCTACACAGTGATAACTCACCTCAATGTGGTATTGGGTTTAGGCAAAACAGCACAGGTAAGTTGTTTACTATCGGCACCGTCGAAGTAGACAAGATCAAGATATCAAAATACACTACATCCACTAGTTTGAATTCTACACTATTAGCTGAGCAGTCTTGGCCGATGGCTAGAAATCTACAGTGGTTCCAGATCGAAGACGATAATACGGATCTTATTTTCTACACTGGAATTGATGGTGTGAACTGGCAAGAGGTAGGTCGTGAAACTAGAACTACATTTATGACTGGAGGTCCAGATCAAGTATGTTTTTACGCAAACTCTAACAGTACATCGTACACCGTTAGTATGGCTCTTGTAGCCTGGGAAGAAGCATAATAGATGGTAACACGCCGAAGGAGGAAGGCTATCATGGCACGAAAATCGGAACGCTCTCAACGTAGGAATAAACTCACAAAGAAAGGGGAAGATCGACCATACAAAAAACAACTGGTCGCTCGAACTGAGAACCAAAAGGAATACATCAAAGCTTTGGCACATAATGACATTACCTTTTGTACCGGACCTGCCGGTACTGGTAAAACACATGTTGCAATTGGGATGGCAGTTCAAATGGTTCTGCAAGAGTTTCTAGACCGCATCATTATCACACGACCATTGGTTGGCGTTGGTAAAGATATGGGTTTCTTACCCGGTGGGATCGAGGACAAAGTTGGTCCTTATGTCACACCTTGTTTCGATGAATTAAGTTACTACCTCTCGAACTCAGTCATTGGTCAATGGACCCGTGAGAAAAAGATCGAAGTAGTACCGCTGTCTATGATGCGTGGACGGACGTTTAACGGTGCATTCGTTATCCTAGACGAGGCTCAGAACGCGACTCGCACTGAACTAAGAATGTTGCTCACACGAATCGGTGAACCAAGCAGACTCGTTCTGTCTGGTGACCTGGATCAATCTGACCTACCAGAAGACGAGCAGGGTTCTTTTGAAGATGTTATGGATAGACTTAATGACATTGAAGGAATCGGTGAGGTAGAACTCACTGACGAAGATATTGTTCGGCACCGTTTAATCGGTCCCATTTCCAAACGTCTCTGGAGTTAGCACTATGAAGTATACGTGAATGTAGAGATCCTCCTCGTGATTGTTTTGTAACCTTTACAAAACAATACTTACAACCACAAGGAATCAAAGCATGTTTAAAGAACATCATCAACGTTTTCTCAAAGTCAAAATCAAATCTCTCGCTGAAGAATCCCGAATCATTCGTAATGAGGAAAGAAAGAGCAGCATTGATTTAGCGGGAGCCCTTCATCAACACCGGACACAGGATGTTCGTAATGAGACGAGGGCAGCACTGTTAGCTTACGGTTACCTGAGAGGCAGGGAATTGAAAACTATCGAGACACGTAAAGATCATCTTGATAGCCTTCTACCTTTCCTTAATATAGTTAAACGGGCAAAACAGATTGTATCAAAGTTTGGTACCAATGATGCGTCCCGCAACTTTCAAGAGTGGCTTGCACTTACGCAATAAGCCAACCGACCGCGAGAGGTCACAAGGCGTGGCAACCGGATTTCAACCCGGTAGATGGTGGGTTCGATTCCCATCTCGCGGTCCTGTATTTTTGAACTTTAACCACGGAGAATACAATATGTATTTAGCGTCTGCCCATCACAGTGAAGACGAACTCGCATACCTTTTCGCATCCCAGGACGGTAAGAAATTTGGATTGATTAATGAGTTCCCTGTCGCTCCCACATTGGGCACCCAACGAGACCCCTCGATTGTTTTCTTCGATGGTAAGTACGTTATGGCAGTCACCCACGGGACTAGTACTACTTTTAATATCCTCGAATCGGAAGACCTTGTCAACTGGTCACAACGTGGTACAGTGGACATGGCAAGCATTGGTAGCGTACACCGAGTATGGGCTCCTGAACTTTGGGTAGACGGTACAACACTTCGTGCGTTTGTCTCTGTTTCCACTAGTGGTTCGACTAGCAACTTCCAGATCTATGAGACCAGTGAGGGTGCATCAAGTTGGACAACTCCAACCAAGCTGACGATTACGGGTCGTTCTAACGTTATTGATCCTTTCATGGTCAAGGTGGGTTCGGATTACTTCCTCTGGTACAAAGAGGAAGACAATGATTACATTGAGTACGCTAAGGCTACCTCACTGACTGGTACATACACCGTCCAAGAAAGCGGTAACTGGGCAAGTTGGGGCTCCCCTGTGGAAGCACCGTGTCTTATCGAGCTACCTAATGGGGACTGGCGTATCTATATGAATGAACACGCTGGTTTTGATTCAGTCCAAATTTGGTATTCAGAGTCTACGGATGATTGGGCAACGTGGTCAACTAAGGTTGCCATTGAGACGCCAATCCTTGAGAATCAATTCGCACATATGACCGTATTAGAAATGGACACAGATGCAATGATCCATGATACTCTACTCACCAAAGCAGGTAACGATATTCCATCTTTCGCTGAAGTCGTGCGAAGTACAAACTTCAATATTTTTAACAACACAGGTACGGTAATCAGTTGGGCATCAGAGACTTTTGATACTGATGATTATTGGTCAACTGGTAGTAAACTAACTGTTAATGCTCCAGGGCTCTACCGTGTTGAGGCACATGTAAAGTGGGCAGGAAACGCTACAGGGAAGCGAGTTTTAGATCTCCGTGCAAATGGCACGAAGTGGAGAGGTGCTGTATCGGCTCCTGGATCTCACGGTTCTACAAACGATCCTGACATGTCAACTTCATGGACGTTCTTTTTAAATGCTGAGGAGTATGTTGAAGCAGTGGTGTTCCAGAATTCGGGTGGTTCATTGAACGTATCAGCGGCTCAAATGACAATCACTAAGGTAGGTTAACTAATGGCTAAATTAAATCCAATTTTTGGTACTGGTTCGTTTTGGGATGGGACTACTAATAATCCAGACCGGGTAGATGAAAACTCAAACCTAGATCCTGATCTTCATGATTGGGATCGTATATCTGCCGAAGTGCAAGCGATGCAGCCCCTGGTTGACCCTAGGCACTCAGGGGTTGAGGTTACTAGATCAACATCTCAAACTATCAGTTCAGGTGTAGCAACGGCTATTTCGTACACTGCTATAACGTGGGATACCGATGATTATTGGGCTCTTAGTCCGAATCCTACGAGACTAACAGTCCCAACGGATGGGGTATACATGTTCTTCACTCACATAAAATGGGACGCTGACTCAAACGGTAAACGAGTACTTGACATTCGTATGAATGGAACAACTTTCCGGGGTGGTCAATCAAGTCCTGGTAACATGGGTGCAGGAGACGACCCTGATATGTCTACGATGTGGGCGTTCCCATTAAACGCTGGACAGTACGTAGAGGTTCTTGTGTTCCATGACGCTGTCGGATCTTTGGATGTTACTAATAGTCAATTTAGTATAGTAAGATTGATGGATCTAACTAATGCTATCATCTAGTATACTGAGGTAACAAGAATGGCATTTACACCTTACACGTTCATGCTGAACACTGTCTCTGGCAAAGAGATCAAACTGTTCACGATCACTGGTGAACTGGGACTGTCTGATGCAGATGCAAAGACGGCAGCACTCGTAGTCTTGAATGATATTGTGGGTAAGTTAACGGATGCGACTCCTGACAGTATCGTAGTGAAGAATGACATCATTGCCCCTGTACAGTTTAACATAAGACTCGCTACTAGACAGGATGACATAAGCTAATGGCTAAATTCGAGAATGAATGGGTAGAAGCGTATTTCGAAAACGGTGTCGATGTTGCCAATAGGCGTGTCTTTCTGGATAAAGACATCGACGCTGACTCTATCGGGTTCGCGATCAAAGGTTTATATTTGATGGAGACAGAGAATAAAGAGACTCCAGTAGAGATGTTTATCTCTTCATACGGTGGAAGTCTTTATGATGCACTTGCTCTGTACGACATTATGAATACAATCTCTTGCCCTATTCACACTTTCGCATTTGGTAAATGTATGTCAGCGGCTCCCTTGCTCTTAGCGGCGGGGGAGCCGGGTCAGCGATGGGTCGCCCCACACCTATCTATGATGCATCATGACATGTCTAGTAGTGAGGAGGGGACTAAATCGTTCCTAGAAGGATCTATGGAACACATGAAGGTGCTTTACAAGCAATGGATATCACTGCTTGTTAAACACAGCAATCAATCCTTTAAGTGGTGGAACGCTAAATCAAGGTTGCCTAATGATTTCTATTATACTGCTGACGAAGCAATTGAATGGGGATTGGCTGATCAAGTTTGGATAGAAAAATGATACACGCAGAAATGATTCAAATCACGACTCTTGACAGTTCCTTCCACAGGTTCTGTGAGGAGATCTACGGACATAACCCCGCTTCCGTAGTCCAGAGTGGGAAGAAACCCCGCAGTGAGTTAGCATATCAATTAGCTTACTTCAAGGCGTTCTTTGACCCCAAGTCTGATACTTCTAAAGTTCAACACCTACTCTCTATGATGCACATTGGCATGATGGTTGCAGGACCGGAATTAGATATAGCAGAGATAGTGGGTACTCCACATGGTCTGAATTGTCTCACAGGGTACCCCACACGGCAGGGAATCAATGCCACAGTTATGACGGGGAACTGTCGTGTGTGGGCTGATGCCCTCTTAAACATCGAGTATGGGAGTCCAGTGGTACATGAGTGGGGTCTTGCCATATACAAACAGTTCGCACAACATGACTTAATTGATTTGATGAATGTAAGGCAACCCGACTCAACACAAAATGGAAGATATTTCTTAGATTGATTTGACAAACTGGAAAGGTATGGTATACTTCAGGTATGACTACTATAGAAGCAAAATTTCTTGTACAGACCGCTAAACGTGCGTACCGGATGCCAGTCACATATAACGTGACTGACAAAGGTCGCATTGAGTTCATCAAGTCCCCCTTCGGTCTCAAGGACGAGATCAAATCAATGAAAGGCGCTAGATGGCACGGTTTTATCGAAGGCGACAAACGTAAGATCTGGTCTGTTGAAGACTGCTACCGTAATAGGTTTCAGATTGAATACCTATCGGGAGGCGACCCATACGAATGGTTCGACCAAGACCTAATCATTCATGAATTCCCTATGTTTGGATCTGAAGGATTTGGTTTCTATGACATGATGCCTCAGCAACATCTGATGGCAAACACTGGGCTCACATACCATTATCAGATATGGGGAGCCGAGATGGGTGTTGGTAAAACACTCGCCGCCATCGCTGTGATGCAGGCAAGTAAGCAGAAGGACTGGTGGTGGGTTGGACCCAAGTCATCTCTCTATGGTATTCACCAAGAGTTCGACAAGTGGGGTCTGGACCGTGATATCGTTTCTAACATGTTGTCATACGAACAGATGATGCAGAAGATGCGCGAATGGAAATCGGGAACCCCCGCCCCCATTGGTGTGATCTTTGATGAGTCTCAGAGACTAAAGACACCAACTGCCCAACGTACTCAGTGTGCGCAGCAGTTGGCAGACGCTATCCGAGACGAACATGGTAAAGATGGATACGTGATCCTGATGACTGGTACGCCATCTCCTAAATCACCTGCCGATTGGTGGTCACCTTGTGAGATCGCTTGGCCTGGGTTTGTTAAAGAAGGCGACGTTAAAGCATTCGAACAACGACTGGGCTTCTTCCGATTACGTGATGACCTTGCGGGTCAGTCTTTCAATACTCGGACTGCTTGGAAAGACAACTCCGATAGGTGTGGTCAATGTGGACTCTTCCTGCACGAAGGTCATCACTTACTTGAGTCTGGGGAGATCGTTGAGGAAGATACGTTCTTTGATGTACACCCTTGGGAGCCATCGGTAAATGAAGTAGCAGATCTCTACGGTCGCCTGGAAGGATTGGTTACGATTGTTCATAAGAAAGATTGTCTTGACCTACCTGATAAGATCTACAAAGAGATCCTATGTGAACCAAGTAAGTCCATCCTACGTGTCGCTGGGGCTCTGACAAAGACAGCACCAAACGTCATCGTCGGTCTGACACATCTCCGAGAGTTGTCGGATGGTTTTCAATATCGAGATATCGAAGACGGCTACGAAGAGTGTAAAGCATGTGAAGACGGTACAGAGATTCATTACTACCATCCAAATGATCCGGATGGTAGTATCCATAACATAGACGCACTGTCTAATGAGTTCGTAGATGAATTAGAAGAAGAGGTCATTGACTGTCGTCTTTGTAAAGGTACTATGAAGACAGTTAAGATGAAGCGAGTGACCCGTGAGGTCCCTTGCCCTAAAGAAGATGCAATGATTGATTTACTGGATCAGAATGAGGAGCAGGGACGCATCGTGTTCTTTGCTGGTTTCACTGGTTCACTAGATCGCATTACTAAAGTTTGTCGGCGGGAGGGTTGGGACACCATCCGGCTTGACGGAAGAGGTTGGAGAATTGAGCGGCTTACGGGAGAACCCAATGAAGATGGGAGTCCTAAGACTGAGTTGATCAGATTAGACAACCCCCTGGATTACTGGATTAATAATGCAGAACGCAAGATTGCATTCGTAGCACATCCTAAGTCAGGTGGCGTGTCATTAACGTTGTGCCCACAGGCGAACCGACCAGGGGCAACTATGGCAGTCTTCTACTCGAATGACTTTGATCCCGCGAGCCGCTCCCAAGCAGAAGACCGGATTCACCGAATAGGTATGAATGGGTCTTGTGTAATCGTCGACCTGTTCCACCTTCCGACTGACAGACGAGTTCACAATGTTTTGAAAGCTAATCGTAAACTAGAACTGATGACAATGGGTGACATGGAGACTGATTATGAGTCAGAGTGAATTTGTACAAGAGCGTTCGATACGCACGATACAGGAACACCCTAACGCCGATAGCTTGGCTATTATTAAGGTGGGGTCATTTCAAATCGTCCACTCTTTAGAGGAGGCTAAGAAGTTGCGGGTTGGGCAACTGGTTCTACATTTTCCAACTGACATCTGCATTGATCCTGATAAGGCTGTTGAGCTAGGTGTGGATACTTATTGTCGATCAGTTGATTACAAGGGGCAAGGTAAAGCCAAGTGCCGGATTGTCGCAGCACGTTTACGTGGGGCACCATCATACGGTTTCATCAAGGTGGACTATGAAAAGACGTTAGACTACGACGAGCACTACGGTGTGTGGAAGTATGAGCCACCCGAACCAAGTACTAATGGTAGCCGGGAACGGTACTCACACCCTGAGTTTCCTAAGTACACTAAGATGAAAAGAATTCAGCTTGACCCTGGTGCATGGACTGTTAACCTCCCTGTACGGGTCACTGAAAAGCTTCACGGTCAGAACTGCCGCCTGGGAGTGGTTCGAGAGAACGGCGAATGGCGGTTCATGGTGGGCAGTCACAACGTGATCCTCAAGAACCAAGAGGGTAACCCATTCTGGCAGTTACTTGATGAGAAGGTTATGACTCTGCTCAATGAATTGTGCAACGGTGAAAACCCCGTCGTCATCTTTGGTGAGAGGCTTGGGAAAGGTGTCCAAGATATGGACTATGGTTTTGAAACACCGACACTGCGTGTGTTTGATATCATGGTCAATGGTGAGTACTTAGATTGGGATCTTGTGCAGGCTCACTGTGAACACGCGGGTGTGCTGACAGTGCCTCTGTTGTATGAAGGTGGTTTCTCCTGGTGTATGGTGGACAACATGACTGATGGTCAGAGTGTCCTACAACATCCCGATAGGTATCTTTCCAAATTCAAAGGACGGGAAGGTATTGTTATCACACCTCTTAAAGAGACAGTGGATGCACGTGGAAATCGTTTGATTGCAAAATCAATCAGTGCTGACTATGAGTCCCGAAAAGGCGGAACGGAATATCATTAATGAATATTGCATTCGATGTATCAAATAGTTTAATTACAAGGAGCGGAGATGTCCGACCATCCTACACACAACGAAGCATCTACTTGGATAGTCTGCGTTGTAGTGCTCAAGACAAAGAGACCGCGAACCTACAAGAACTTCTACCTGGGTGTATCGGGTTCGAGGGAGGATGCGGAGATTCTTCAAGAGAGGATAGCGAAGAAGGGTTTTAGGTCAGGGGAAGATCGTTACTTTCCAGATCAAATTGAAACCCTTTCGTTGAAACAAGGAGATAATAAGAATGAGTAAGTATCCTGATTTCATTTCCGATGAGATTGATTCCGCTCTCAGTGATTTTCCAGAGATTCCTACACGTACTTTGGCTAAGAGGATTTATAACGACCATAAGAAATTCTTCAAAGATATCGAACAGGTCCGCTCTGCCATCCGCAGACGGCGTGGAAATGGGGGTAAGCAAACAAGAGGTGGGCGTCACGAACGTCCTAATCAAAAGGCGGGGTGGAAACCTAAGATTCCACCATCGCAAGCGAAAGATTGGGTACCCCATGTAATCAAAGGTCCTGAACGAATCGCGGTCATCAGCGATGTACATATTCCATACCATAGTGAAAAGGCTTTAAAGAAGTGGTATGCGGATGCTAGTGAATATGAACCCAGTACCATCCTATTAAACGGAGACACGTTGGACTTTTACAGACTGTCAAGGTTTGAAAAAGACCCACGGATGAGGGACACAGCATATGAAATCGACGCAGTACACGAATTCCTTGATTGGCTTGCAGCTAACTTCGAAGCAGATATTATTTGGAAGGACGGGAACCACGACGAACGATGGGCAAAATACTTGTTCAACCACGCTCCGGAGTTTTCTCGGTTTGAAAAGTTTGAATTGCAATCGATCCTTGAACTCAAAGAAAGAGGGATCACATATGTAACAGACAAGCGAGTCGTCATGGCAGGGAGCCTACCGGTTCTACATGGACATGAGATGCAAGGTTCATCTGCCGTTAGTCCCGCACGGGCTATGGCAGCAAAACTTGGTAACTCGGGTGTCCAGTCACATTGTCATCGGTCATCTCAATACTTTGAGAGAAACATTTTCGGTGATTGGATGAAATGCTTTTCCACAGGTTGCCTGTGTGAGTTGAATCCAGACTTTGCTCGTGTAAACAAGTGGAATCATGGTTACGCTTTCATTGATGTTTACGAAGACGGTTCTTTTGAAATGAAAAATGTGGTACTTGATTAATGGCATATGCACTAGCAGGAAAGAAGCGTTCGTTTTATTTCATGGCAAACCCCCGCACCGGGAGCACGTCTGTCGCTAACGCACTGACGACTATGGGGGCTGTTCCCAAAGGTGATCACCACGACGACTGGGATGTAATCTTACCAGATAGCATTGTGGCTCAGACTGTGAGACATCATTGCGATGTGTTGGTATCGTTCTGGTTTAAGTCTCAGATCGGTAGTGACTTCACAAAGTTCGTAGAAGCAGTGTTAGGTGGTGAGTATTACTGGCTCCCGTCAACTGGTTTCTACAACCGGTGGGGTGATAAGGTCAATTGTATCTTGCGGTACGAGACCCTTGAGTATGAATTGAACAACGCTCTTTCCTGCTGTGGTATTCCGCCAGTCAAATTAGAACGGACTGTTACTCGTAGGAGTTCGGACGTTTCTTGGCAGAGCCTATTCTCGATGAGTCTGTATGAGAAAGTCGCTGATCACTATCACGCTGAAATGAAGGAATTTGGGTATGGCTATAGTTAATGTTCATCAGAAATGGATCTACTTGATGGAGCCCCACACCGCAAGTAGGGCTGTCAATGATTACTTGATGGCGAATAAGATGGGTTCCAAGATTGGTCATCACCATATTGGAATCCCTGAACTGACTGACCGTAGGCGACAGCACATCACAGTCGATATTTCTCAGTACAAGATCATATGTACGGTAAGAAACCCCTTCGATGTTCTCGTCACTCAATGGAAACACAGTCAGCAAAAGGTTGAATTCATAGAGTGGATGGAGAAGGCAGTCAATAGTGATACACTTGCTGCCACGCCTCTCATGGGACTATGGAGACAATGTAATACCTTTGTGTATTATGAGCACCTCAATGAAGATTTGTCAACAGTATTCGGACGCAAGATTGAACTTGACCGCAATCCCGCCCATAAGACCGAGGGTAAGCGACCCTGGTTGGATTACTGGTGTCAGGACTTGAAGCTATTAGATACCCTGTATGCTAAGTACTCAGAGTTCAATAGTATGTTTGGTTACCGGTTGACATATGATACGGACCTTGGTGTCGTGATGGGCATTGACCAAGAGACAAGGGAAAAGCGATGCAGGAGTATATCGGGTGGGTAGCTAATTTTCTGCTGATCCTCTGCTCTTGGAGGATTGCTTATAAAGAACGATGGGCACTGTTAGCAGGTGCCACTGGTGGTTTTCTATGGGCTTTCAAAGCCATATGTACCTGCCAGTGGGACCTTCTTTTTATTGAGATCGTGTTAAGTTCTTTGCAGATATGGGCTTATGTCAAGTGGGGAAAATCAGAATAATCAGAATAATTGGTATTTTCTACTTGACTTTACTTCGTTTAGGTGGTATACTTTATTATGAAGTTAGCGGATACTCAGTATGATGTGTTTAATATCCCTATTCACGAGATTTGGGTTGATGATGATTTTAATTGTCGTCAGGGTATTACCCGCGAATCTCTGAGGGAGTTAATCAACTCTATAGACGAGAATGGGTTATCTTTCCCAATCGGCGTTCAGCCTATTGAGGAAACCTCCTACGCTCCTCAAGGATTTAAATGGAAGCTCATCTACGGTTTTCGCCGCTTGTCCTCAGTTAAGGTATTGGGATGGGAAGTAATACCCGCCTATGTTCACCAGGGATTAACGGAGCATCAAGCTTCTTTTTTAAATCTAAACGAGAATCTAGCTCGAAAAGATCTAAACATTCTTGAAGAGGCGATAGCTATAGATAAGATGTTTCCAGTGTACAGAACAATTAAATCCATCGCACTGGAATTAAACCAATCAGAACATTGGGTGGCGATGAGACGAAAGCTTCTCCTTTACTCAGAGTTCATACAAAAGGCGGCAGCATCCGGCAGGCTATCCGAATCACAACTGAAGGTAATTTACACCTCTCATGACCCCGATGAAAAAGCCGCAGAGATTTTGCGAGCAAAGAGAGGTGAGAAGACGAGAGTCACACATTCCAGAACTTACAGAAAGAAGAGTGAGGTTAAGGACCTAACTACAAAGTTGTTGAAGGAAGGTTTTAATCCCAATCTTCTCAGAATCCTAAGTTGGTGTATCGGTGAGGTTGATGAGGCAACTTTAAACCAAGCATTAAGCTGGCTCAGGGATAGGAAAGGTTATTTGAAATGACACCTGAGATGAGAAAGAGTGAACTGAAAGGATTTGAGAGGCTACAAAATGAACTTGGAGGTATCATACCCTCCAAGCTGAGGGACAAGCAGACACTACTGATCGAGACATCACTTTGGATGTACAAACTGAAAGTGATGGACACGACCCTGGGTCGGCGGTTCACCTTAGAAACTCAGTCACCTTTGTGCAAGACCAGCGAAGTTATCGTTCACATGCACGCACATCTTCCTAAGTTGAAATACGAGAAAAAAGATTGGATTGGAAAAGGAATGAAGCTTGTCTTCAAATTCACTGATGGAAACAGTGTAATGATTGGAGATGTTAAAAGCGTAGTCATCGGTGGAATTGGAGAAGACGGTAATGAGTATAGTTTCGATTTCTGGCAGTGAGTCATACCAAAAGTTACTGAATACCTCTCGTGAACTAGTTTTCTATGATTCGGAGACCTGTGGGCTTCACGGGATGATGGTCTTACTCCAGTTTGCAGTTGGTAAAGACGGCGACATTGTCTTGTATGAGATCTGGAAAGAGAGAGTTGACAAGACTCTGGAACTTCTTGAAGCGATGATGAATCACGTGCTCGTGGGATTTAATCTCAGCTTTGACCACTTTCATGTGCAGAAGATTCATTCGATCTGGAGTATGCTCCCAGGGGATTGGATTCCTGAGGAACACATTGACGAGATCGCAGAGATCGAACCAGAAGCGAGGATGTCCGATTGTATTAAACCCTACTCGGCTATGGATCTACTTCTACATAGCCGCAAGGGTCCATACCAGTCCCTGATGGCTCGAAAGGATATCAGGATCAAGTCTATCCCACTGGCACCAGTCGATTGGAAAGGTCATGTGATGCCTCTGGCTTACGCTCTGGCATCATACCTCGAAGACACAGTAGAGATGGATGGTATTTACTTCGCCCGTACACACGATCCTGATGCCCCACGATGGACTGTGATGGACAGAGAGAAGAACGGCGTAGTTGACAAGGAGTTCGCTGACGTTGTGCTGAGGTTCAACGCTGATGGTTCTCTTAAATCACTTGCTCAACACGCACTAAAGATTCCGCCTAAGTATAAGTTCGATGATATTGAATTGGATAAGAAGCATCGTCCCCAGGAACTTGGCTATGCCCCGTTAGCTAAGGCGTTGTCGAGTAAGGAAAAGAACTGGGAATACTGGGAATGGGATAAAGACACTGGTAAGGACAAGTTGAAAGGATATGTTTGGCCGGGCGTCATCCGAAAGCATATCGAGCATTGGAGTGACAATGAACCTGCACGTGAATATGCTAACGATGATATCGTGTACACTCGCGGGCTCTACTACCACTTCGACGAACCAGAACACGGTGACCGGGATTCGATCCTAGCCTGTATGGTGGCGAGTGTTAGATGGCATGGGTTTGTTATTGACGAGAACGGACTTCGTGACTTGCGTCTACAGTCCGAAGAAGTAGTTAAACAGGCTCCCATTAATACCAACAAACCACCAGTGATCAGGACATACATCAACGAGATGTGTGATGACATGGAAGCATCGTTCTTAGAAGAGACAACTAAGAAAGCTAAGCTGGAAGAAATGTCTCAGTGGATGATTCAAGAGGAAGAGGAATGTTTGAAGTGCATGGCGGGTTTGGAACCTGATTGCCCTCGCTGTAACGAAGGTATGTTACCGGTGGGAATGCATCCGGCAGCACTTCGTGCTCAAGAGATTTTAGGTATCAAGACCGCGAAGAAGCAAGTAGAACTATACGACAAGCTACTGATGGCGGGTCGTTTCCATGCTTCTTTCAAAGTGATCGGAACTATGTCCAGTCGAATGGCGGGTGGGGATGGTTTGAATGCACAAGGTATCAATCACGACTTTGAAGTACGTAGCCGATTCCCACTCATGTGGGAGGGGTACAAACTGTGTGGTGGTGACTTTGACTCTTTTGAAGTTACTATCGCAGACGCCGTTTACAATGATCTTGATTTACGGACGGCGATTGTCACCGGTCAAAAGCTACATGGTCTATTCGGGACACTAATGTTCCCTGGGTATACCTATGAACAGATTTTAGACAGTGACGAGAATGAACACGACTATGAATTTGGCAACATGTATGGGAAAGCCAAATCGGGTGTGTTCGCAATGATCTATGGTGGTAATGCTTCGACCCTAAATAGGAATCTAGGTATTCCTATGGAAGTCGCAGAGAAGGCTTATGCGGAGTGGGGCAGGATGTTCCCAGGTATTGAGCGGTCACGCCAAAGGATTATTAATTTGTTTCAACCTCTTTTGCAAGAAGGTGGGATTGGTACTCAAATCGTATGGAACGAACCACAAGAGTATGTGGAGTCGTTCCTTGGTTTCAGACGTTACTTCACTCTTGAGTATAAGATCGTGAGGGCACTGTTTGATCTTGCCAACAACATGCCTAATGCCTGGAGGAAGTGTGAGGTTCCTGTACTACGAAGTGAGAGACGTGGCGTTCAGAAAGCTTGGGGTGCATTATCCTCTGCTCTCTTTGGTGCTGCATTCGGGATCGCTGAGAGCATTGTACGTGCCTCTGCTAACCATGAAGTGCAATCGCCGGGCGCGGAGATCACTAAGGAGACTCAAGTTGCAATCTGGTCGCTACAGCCAAGCGGAGTTCATGAATGGATCGTAGCACCAATGAACATTCACGATGAGATCATCTCAGTCACCCACCCTGACTATGTTGATGCCCAGGCTGAGATAGTCAAAGAGAAGGTCGAATCATATCGTGAGAAGGTGCCTTTGATCGGAATGAAGTGGTGTACTGATATGGAGAACTGGGCACAGAAGAAAGGAGGTGATGAGGCACCCATCGTTCACATCACCTATGACAAAGAAGCAATCCTAGAAGAATTAAAAGAGGGCATAGATGCCATCACACATTAAGGAACTACCAAAAGGATTCATCGAATCCTATTCTAATAAACGGGTACCTTGGGGTCCATGCGGGTTCGTCGTCTACAAGAGAACCTACTCAAGACTGATTGAAGACTTAGGGAGGACTGAAGAGTGGCATGAGACGGTCGGACGATGTACGAATGGGATCCTCAAGTTGGGTGGCTTGTTCACGCAGGAGGAAGCACAGAAGCTTTATGACCACGTGTTCAACCTACGAATGTCGTTTAGCGGGCGGGCGCTTTGGCAACTCGGTACTAACAACATGGACCGGATTGGATCGGACTCGCTTCAGAACTGTTGGGCAGTCGCAGTTAATGATCCAATTGACCCGTTCTGCTTCACTTTCAACCAGTTAATGTTGGGAGGTGGTGTTGGTTTTAACATCACCCCTGAAGAAGTTTATAGTTTACCAACCGTAGAATTTAGTCCGGATATCAAACATGTTCAGTCCTATGATTGTGACTTCATCGTCCCCGATAACAGAGAAGGATGGGTTAAACTTCTGGGAAGAGTACTCAAAGCCTTTTTCTACACTGGAAGACGTGTCCACTATTGCACCCGAGGTCTCCGCTCCCGTGGGGAACCGATTAAAACGTTTGGTGGGACAGCTAGTGGAGATGTCGACCTCGTATGGGGAATCGAAAAGATTTGTGATATTCTGCGACATGCTAGAGGGCGTAAACTACGTCCAATTGAATGTCTAGATATAATGAACATCATCGGCAAGATTGTTGTTGCCGGTAACGTTCGTAGATCAGCACAGATCGCACTGGGTTGCCCTCGTGACTTGGAGTACATGGCAGCTAAGAACTGGGCGACTGGTAAGATCCCTGCTTGGCGAGCAATGTCAAACAACAGTGTAAACTGTGACGACATTGATGCTTTACCAGAAGACTTTTGGAGTGGGTACAATGGAGACGGGGAACCTTATGGATTTGTTAATCTGGGACTTTGTCGTAGCCACGGGCGTTTGGTTGATGGGTTGGACTACCGGACTGATCCTTATGTTATTGGCACTAATCCTTGTGCGGAGATAACCCTGGAGAATAAAGAACCCTGTAACCTGATGGAGCAGTTCATCTGCCGAATCAGGGACCTAAACCAATGGAAAGAAGTCGCTTACTTGAGTTACAAAGTAGCCAAGACTATTAGCATTTGGCCATTCAGCGACCCCGACACAAACGACGTTGTCCAGCGTAACCACCGACTCGGTATTAGTTGCACTGGTATCCAACAGGCTACGTGGTGGGGTCCTGAGCACTACAATGAAGTCTACAGGCATATGGAAGAAGCAGATGAACACTACTCAAGACAGCTTGGAATATCTCGTTCCAACAAACTCACTACCGTTAAACCATCCGGTACTCTTTCTCTTCTACCCGAGTTTTATGGTGGTGTGCTTACTCCTGGTACAAATGATGGGTATTCAGAGTACCATAATAGACGGATTAGTTTTGCTGCTGAAGACCCCTTAGTAGAGAAGTCAAGAGAGAGTGGTTTTCATGTAGAACCGAAGCGAGAGTTGGATGGTACTCAAGACCCAGGTACTATGGTAGTCACTTTTCCAGTAAAGCAAGTTGGGGGCAAATCAACTAGTGCGATAAATCAACTGAACAGACACAAGATGTTGCAAGAGTATTGGTCCGACAACGCAGTCTCGACCACCGTCTACTATAGGCGGGAGGAGTTAGATGACATTAAGACTTATTTGAGAGACAATATTAAGGACTCAATCAAGTCAGTGTCATTCTTACTACACAGTGATCACGGATTTCAACAAGCGCCCCTAGAGGCAATCACGAAGCAGGAGTATGAGAGGGCAACGGAAGCCACGCAGAGTATTACTTCATTAACAGAAAACACTCAGACAGACCTAATTGAAGGCGTTGAGTGTGCAGGCGGACATTGTCCAATTAAGTAGGAGAACACAAACATGGGTATGTTTACAGACATTTTGGCTAACGCAGTATCAATCGATACCTCTGACCCTATCGAAGGTCCAGATCGACACGCAGTGCTAGAACTTGAGCGGCATCGCGACGTAGTACTCGACGCTGATATCGGAACAGATTACGCTGAGGCAAATGAAGTGCAGAGCCTAGCAGCGACTGATCGTACTGGTGGTAACTTCACGCTAACGTTCCTGCTGGCTAGTGGTGAGACATTCACTACAGGGAACATCCTTTTCAGTTCTACGGCTGGAACCATCGAAACAGCTATCGACAGTGCTGCAACTACCGCTTCAGTAGTAGGTTGGACTAATGGTGATATCACTGCCGCTGGTGGTGCTATCAACTCTGCACCTGTTACATTGACGTATGATGGAACATCTGTAGCTGCATTGAACCACTCAGTTGTAGTTGTAAATGACGTAGATCTTTCTGGTGGTTCAGTTGATCCTGTCGCCAGTACGACAACCAACGGACAGGCTGATCGCAACGCTTTGGGCATTCTCGCTTTTCTAGGTGAATTCACTGGTACTCCTCCGGCTTTCGGTGACGGTACCGCAGGTTCCTGGGTGGTTGGGGACCCAGCACGTGCAAATCGTCCCAGTAAGAGTCTCGTCAACGCTCTCATTCGTGAAGCATCCCATCAGGAAGGGGTTGACTATGCTACGATCTTGGCGGATATCATTGTCTAATGGATGCCTTTAAGCCAAGAGACAAGCACGGACCTGAGTATTTCATTCAGGATCGGTACGCGAAGTTCCTTGAGGCTAAGGGGTGGTTGGTAGAACGAATGGTCGGGAATGCTTTTCAAAAAGGCATTCCCGACCTTTATCTTGCGCACCCCGAATACGGTACTCGATGGTGCGATATCAAAGTCTATGGTAAGTACAACTTCACCAAGGCCCAGCGCATTAAATGGCCAATGTGGGAACAGTATGGGATTGGAATCTGGATCTTAGGTGCTCCGTCAAAACAAGAGTGTACCAAAGCGTACATGATAGAGGAGTCCAACAACATTCTATTTCAGCCGCCCAATTGGCGAAACTTTTGGAAGGCTAGTTGGGATGATAAACCCGACATAGATAAAATGTTGGAGGAACTGGGGGATGCCAGTTGAGCGATGCAGGAAGGACGGGAAACCAGGATACCGGTGGTGTATAAAATGTAAGTGCTTTACTTACACATCAGGTGATAAAGCAAGTCGCGAACGTGCCAAGCGAAAGGCTGAGGCACAAGGTAGAAACATTAGAAAGAATGAATGATGGAACTGATCACAACCACAAAGAATCAGTGCGTGTTGGCATCATTTGCAATGGTGATGCAGACAACTATGGATCACCTCGGGGGTCGGTTGGGTCATGATGGCTTAGACCGTGTCTTAGACGACACGGCTGAGCCACACTGTTTTAGGAGTTTTCATCCACAAGAGTTCATAGACTTGTTGATGAAGGATGGATTCGCAGTCACTATGGTTGAACTGTACCCCTGTCTGAACCACGGGGGTCAACTGGTCAACCACGCTGAATTCTTAGGTGAGGATCGTTTCTTTCAATCACTGCTATACGGAGATGGTGTGATCTTTGGAACGACTAAGAGCATGGGACATGCTGTAGCATGGAATCGTGAGGAGGCACGCATCTATGATCCGAGGGGTTATAAGTATGAATGGAACAAGGAACAAGACTTTGTTCCCCGGCAATTTTTCCTAATTCAAAAGGTAGAGGAACATGTATGATAATGTTTACAACAACAAATATGGCTTTGTAATCCCTGACGAACATATACCATCAGAAGATGACATGAAAAAGTATCAGGATGGTGATCCAGAGATTGTGTCCGTCCTGATTGAAGGGTTGATGGCTTATATTGTTAACGAAGTAGAGTGGTTCTTAACAAGGTCAGAGCCTGCTCGACCATACCGGGAGGACTGTCTCTCTGAAGCGATGTTTGCACTTGTAGACTTTGTCAACAAAGAGTTGGGTAAAGAGTATACATCTGCCAAGTTTCTCGCGTTTGCTAAGGCTCATTGTATTCATCATATTGTTGACTGGTTGGCACAGTACAGTGTTACCATTAGCATCAAACCATCCACCAGACGTGACGTGAAAATTGAATTCAATAAAATGAGATTAGAGGATACTGACATACCTCAGTCAGATATTTTCAATCAACTTTGGTTTGACGATTTCATTAGCGACTTAGACTCTTTTGACAGAGATCTAATCCAAATGAAAATGGACGACATGTCAAATCGAGAAATCGCGAGAA